>Ga0157359_1000733_pt1 | contig 12429 bp, 5 predicted proteins | sample AttcapACBM3_FD_111482 | JGI IMG/M metagenome (GOLD analysis project Ga0157359, IMG submission 111482) | Fungus gardens microbial communities from leaf cutter ant in Botucatu, State of São Paulo, Brazil - Atta capiguara ACBM3 | ecosystem: Host-associated > Fungi > Mycelium > Unclassified ...
CATTTTCAGCTCTAGAAACCACATTACTGCTCTCCTCAGCAACAACCTGGTCATTTCAGCTTATAGTAGATGCTTTCTCTTCAGGAATAAGAGTGGGAAAAGTGGTAGAAAACTTGAGAGAAGGCAATCTTTTAGAGGAAAGTTTGTCTGTTACCATCTTTGAAGCAGTAGGTGTTTTAGGGTCAGAGTCCATGCTTTTCTCCTCACTTTCTTCTGAAGAAAAGAAAGATAGGATCTTAGGAGAGGAATTCCTGAAGGCAGAAGAGAGAGAGACACTTCTAAAAGAGTGCCTTGTAATGCAGTGAGTTTGGAATCTTTCTCTAGAATAAATTTGCTTTCTAGCTCTAGAACTAGCTCTAGAGAGAATATTAAGTAAATCTGGAGACCTACTAATGGATTGTAAACTGTTTTGGATGTTAGAAGAAAATGTGAAACTTTTGTTTGAATTTTTTGAGTTAACCATGATAGTAGTTAAAGAAAGAGAAGTGGATGACAAGATTCTGCTTTGTCTTCTATTCTCTCAGCTTTTTACATTGCTTCTCTTATTTGCATTTTTGAACTTAGAGCTCAAGTTCTCAGCTTCTATTCTTTCATTTGTACATGATGATCTTCTAATTTCTTAGAAAAATATATATAATACAACTATTCAGAGCTTTATAGTAGCTATAGAGTAGTTATAGACTTGATAGTATCTTTTGGCTTGGTTATGGAGCATGACAAGTTAGAGATCTTTCATTTTTCTAAGATGCATAATGACTCCAATCCAGAGCTGAATCTCTCAGCAATTAGTGCTTATATTCTCAAGTCTAAGACATACTAAAGATACCTGAACTTCTATTTTGACTAGTACCTATCCTTCAAGAAATATATTTGCTATTACTCTACTAAAATACTTTATACAGTCAAAGCAATGGGCATGCTTGGTAATTCAACTAGAAGCCTTCTTAAACAGCTTCTATATTGCTTGTATATTGTTTCTATTGCTACTTATGGTTTTTGGCTCTAGTTTTTTGTTGGAGCATCTACCAAGGCTCAGATGTCACTGCTAGTAGCTATGCAACACAAGGCTGCTCTCTAGATCTTGAATGTATTTTGTACATCACCTACTAGTGGAATTAAGGCTCTGGTAGGCCATATTCCAATTCATCTTTATTTTAAGAAGCTAGTTAAGTAGTCTTGTAGTTAAGTAGTCTTTTGTCTCAATGTCAGGCACAGTTCATATTAGAGGGCAAAAGTTTATAGGTTTGGATCAGAAATACATAGAGTGTAGAAACTCTGTGCAATGAGCTTGGTAATGTGGATTTGTCAGAATGACCTTGATTTTAGCTTATATGCTATGCAATTTGTCTGCTGTATGAGTGCAACTTCAGATAAGTGGATGAAGTCCAAGATGAAAGTGAGTGCTAATGTTGGTATGTCACTGTTGAACACTAGAGATTAAGTTTAATAGAAGTTATCTTCATCAATTATTAGACTAGTTCATTACAGTATAACTACTAGTTTTATATATAAGTCAAATAATTAGGAGATATTCAGAAATTTCAGTATATAGCCTCAAGCAGAGGTTTTAGTAGTGAAACACTAATAGAGGTTGAATAGAAGAACTCTGCTATGGAAGACCAAGTTTGATAGGAGTATCCCTGTTATAAAAGACTAGATATCTGAGTTGTTGCATCAATACTGTAGGGATGTATTGCAAGAAGAATGGCTGTCATGAAAGACAGGCTTATGTCAGAGATGTTATAATGATAACAATACCATGGAAACATATCTTTGGAATGAGTGGACTTGATATATGATACTTAAGACTATTAATTTTCCTTCACAACATATACTAATGTCTTTACTTAGTATTAGAAACTCAAATGGTGTTAACTCTCATCTACAGTTGCTTGCTCTCTTGAATGGCATTCAATGTGCTTGTTTAAGAGGCCCTCTCTTGAATACTGAAGTGTTGCTACTCAATCTTATTGAATACTTCAATGCTGAGGTTATTCTAGGTTAGACAGTTTTTCTAGTTGTTTCTCATTTTATTTCTACAATTATTCCAGCCTTAGTAATTATACAGCTCATCTAGAGTCTTTGTTTTGAGGCCTTCTCTTTCTCTACTCTCATTATTATCACTGATGTAAGTGCTATACTCCCTAGAAGCATACAAGCAATCTTTGTTGCACATTTCCAGAGACTAGACTACCAGGTATCATCTTCAAAGACCCTAGCTAGTAGAACAACTTTTTCTAATGCTGAGCTGTTTACTATAAGACTGGGAGTCTTCAAGGTTACCAGTATAGATATTGAATGTATTATACTCATTACTGACTCTTCAGGCTTAGCTAGGAGAGCAGTAGATCTCTCAGTGTACTCTAGACAAGCCCACTCCTTGGCTGTCTATTCTGCACTTAGATTATTCTTTAGGGGTAGCCTTAGTTACAGAATTGAATTCTGAGACTGTCTAAGCAAGATTGAGTGGTCTCTTCACCAAATGGTCCATAATGATGTAACTAACACTAAAGTGGCTACTGAACATCATCCAGCAACTTCTATCAACTTTATTCACTCCAAGAGTATTCTTTCTGTCTAGACACTTGGAAAACAACCTTCAATCATTCTACAGTTCAGACTCCTTTTCAACCTAGCTACTCCAAGGGTGGTAGTTAGCTCTCTTACTTTGGCCAGTTGGTCATATTATATGTTAGGACAACTGGAGCCATTCTTCACTATGCTTTTATTAGAGAGTACATACAGCATTTTTTTCTTAGCAGAGTGTACCCAGTAGCCATATAGCCATTACCAGATGGAAACACATCAATATATCTTTGCAAACTGCTTTATGTTTGTTCATAGTCTCTTAAATGACTTATCTCCATCAATCTTTTAAAGGAGTATTCAAGTACTTTTGCTTTCTCTCCTCAAGAGTAATTCTTTATAAATGCTCAATTAGTTTGCTTTTCTGTTTCTGTAGATAGTTTCTCAGTCTTATTTCTCTCAGTTTCTCTGGAATCTGTATTCTTAGTATGATAGGTTTCTTTGGACTTGGACACATAATTTGTCAGTTGGTTATGAACAATCTTTATCTTGATTTCTTTAATTTCTTTTGTTATCAGTAGTGTCTCTTGGTCTGTAAAGAGGGTTTCTGTCCTCTGAAGCAAAACTTATAAGCTACTTATAGTAGACAGTTTGCTATGGACTGTGATTAAGCACTGTAATAAATTGTTGAACAAAAAAAAAAATTCCTGGAAACAAAACAGAAACACTTTTAGAAGAGCATTTTGTAATGTAATAAGTTTGAGGTCTTCTTCTGATATGAACTTATTTACCAGCTCTAGAATTGGCTTTGGAAAAAAGATTTAGAAAGCCTAGAGACTCACCAACCTTAGAGAAATTGTTCTGGAAAATAGAAGGAAGTATAAATCATAATATCTCTCTCTTGAGTGAACTTGTTTGCTAGCTTTAGAACTAGCTTTAGAAAATAGAGACTTACCAATATTTTGTGAACTATTCTAAAGATTATATTACATATTATCTAACATCTGCACTTTTTATATTCTCTTTCAGTACAGATCATACTCCATTCCAATCACCCATCAACCTAAAGACCAAATCCTTTATTCCTCATCAATTTCATATAGTTCTGAATGATAACTCTTACAATATCTAATAACTCAGAATATATGTAGTAGCATTATTATTAGAAAATACTCTTGTATTTAAGAACAATAGCCATTATGAAATTGTGCTGTACTTATACTAAAATCATCTGATTTTCCTTTTCCAAAATACAGCCACATGATGAGATTAAGCTAGATACAATATTTTACATTGAAGCTAAGATCATTCTATTCACATAAGTACCACTTTTGACTCTCTTCTGCTTCATCTAATCTATCTTCCAAACTATTGCAGATATTCCAGTGAGTGTAAATCACTCTTAACAGACTAGAAAGAATATAGAAATTATCTGCAATTTTTGAATTAACTATAGTAGTGGTTAAAAAAAGTGGATTGTAACTTTGTATTCTTAGTATAATAAGTCTATAGTCTTAATAATAAGTAATAATAGGATGCACTTATACAAGGGGTGGCTATTTGGCTAGTCCCTACCAGTGCAATACAATAACATATAATTAGTAGGTTGGTTATAAGCAATTTTTATCTAGATTTATTTTTAATTTCTTCTAGCTTTAATAGTATCTCTTTCTGTCTATAAAGGAGTTTTTTGTTTTCTAAAATGAAGATTGTAGGCTACTTGTTATAAATAATTTGCTGTGAGCTGCAATTAAGTACTATAGATACTAAAGTAGGTTATAAGCATTTTCAACAATGAAAAGAATATCTAAAATCAAGTAGCCTAACTAGAAATCTCATTTAAAATAGAGAAGTCAATAGAACAATTAGCTACAGGATTATAGAACTATATTATATATCATCTGACATCCACACCAGAAGAGTGTGGATAACACTTTATTCTAATCATTTATCAACCTAAGGACCAAATCCTACATTCTTCATTAATTCTATGGAGTTCTGAATGACAACCCTTATAGTATCTGATAATCCAGAGTATGTGCAGTGATAGAATATTATTAGATTACTACTTCCATATTTAAGAACATAACTATCATGTACTGTTCTTCCAAACTCTTGTCATTCAAAATTATGACTACATGACACATAAGTTAGACACAATGTTATCTATTAAAGCCAAGGTCAAATTATTCATGTAGTGCCACTTCCAATTTCTTTCAGCCCTTGACTTGCTAAGTCATCCTTCTGTCTCTGTCTTCCATGCTATTATTACAGATAACCCTGGTGAGTGTGAATTGTCTCTAACAAACTGGTAAAATAAGTTTAGGAGATTATTGTAGGAATATTCTTGAAATTAAATAGCTTCTACTGTAGACAACTTATACTGTTTGACTTAGCTTATTAGATTCTAAGATTATTTGTTAGTAGATGTAATTCAGTCAAAGTACTTCCTAATTTGTCTATAAATCTTCAGTGCAGTTTTATGCTCATTGTTCTACTACTACTTAGATGTAGTAATAGTAATCCTCTTAGCATAAGTAGCTCAGCAGTTAGCAAAGAGTTCAGAAAAGAGTAAATCAAAACTAACAAGAGAGAGAGTCTAGTATAAAGAAGAAATATTCAGAGTTTTATTAGATAAGAAGTTTATAGTAGTATGAAGATTGTCTGAGTAGATATTCATGAGGAATTGGTATCTGCCTCTATTATAGAATAATAAAAGTTAAATATTTCTATAGTCAACTATGTCTCTTTTAAGAGTAAAAAAAAGTTTAGGTACAGTACTTCTGTTTATTTAACCATATTATATGTCAAAGTTTAACTCTATAAATAACTTGTCTTTCACAGTGATGACATTCTTTCTCAAACACCACTATTATGTAAGTTCTTCAACTTCATTCAACTCAGAAACTATTATCTGGTAAGAAATAAGACAAATGTTTACTGAGCCTAGCTGGTTTGTTACTGTCATAAATATACTATACCCTTTGTTCACAAGTAGTAGTCTAATGAAATCAATATTAATACTGTTAAAAGTAGATTTTTCTTTGATCTTTTATTAGATGCAGTTTACACCTTATTATCTGAGATCTGATAGAGAATCTTGAAAGTCCAAATAAGTGATTAGTGTGTTATCTGAGAATATGAAAGATAAGTTAGAATGATCTTTGGCTTTAGCTTATATACTACATTTTTACTAGCTGTACTGGTTATATATTTCAGAATGGAACTTGAAAACTTAGTAGGTGAAAAACCACTAGAGGATGGCAAGATATATCATTACTAACACCAAAAATAAGTGTTAGTTTTAGTCAATTTTCAGAATAACTAATGTAGTGTAAACTACTGGATTATATACTAGATATGTTATTTAGGATAAGACTTAGGTCTTAAAAATAAAATGAAAACATACTCTTGTATTAAGTAACATAAGAGAACTTAATAGAGTTTTTAGTATAAGATAGTCTATCTTATATACTGCAGACCATGGTTTGTGTACAGACTATAACTAACCTACCTTTAAGTCCATGTGCTTTTCATAAGGCTAACATATTGTTACCATGCTATATAACATTATCTATTCCAGAACCTTCCATATTCTTCTCGGTATCATGTGATCATATGATTTATAACTGTGATATATATAACTATTCTATAGTAGATGTCTTACTTCTGTCACAGCTTTGTGACTTGTGTAACTATCATATATGATATTATATTACACTCTTTACCTAAGTTTAAAATAAAGAAAAGTGTAAATCAAAATCAAAATAAAATAAAATAAAAGGAAAATCAGAAAAGAAGTATAAAAGAGAAAGAAAATAAAATAAAACCAAGTCCATTATTCATAACTCTGACATTCTTATTGATTTTGATCCTATATACTATCACTACTAAACTAATAATTAACAGTAATTGGCAGACTGGAAGAATATTCCTAAGCTTCTGCTTTCTACATATTTATCTGACTGCCAAGTAATTTACTTATGATTAAGACAAGATCCTTTAGACTTTATCTTTCTTTAGAAGTAGCCATACTTCAAAATGATCAAAGAAGATCTTTTGTGAAGATATGACTACCAGTATCTTCTCTATCACTATTTAACCTAAGTTTAAATAGCTTTTCTGAAAATACTTCTTTTCCATTAACACTGCTATAGACACTATTAACAAGCTTGAAGAGACTATATATTACTAAAAGAACTATGTATTAAAAGACTACTTGGATAGTTCCAGTCTCTTATATCAAAAGCTAACTATACAGATTTCCATACTATAGTTCTACTACAGGCTTTGAACAGCCATCCAGAATCAAATCATAACTCTGCTAGTAAGGAAGCCAGAGAATATAGATCCCTCCACATAGTTTGATACCACTTGTCAAATAGATTAAGCTTGTAGTAAATGAGGCATTTTAATCAACTCACTACACATCTCCTACAGTTTTCTTCAACTTTTAACCTCTGTGGGATTTCTCAGTTATTCCTATTCCTAGATAATTACCTTCTATTTTGTCATTATCTTCATGTCAGCTACTGCTAGCTCTCTCCCTAAATATTCTTATAAATAAAGACATCATTTATAAGTTTCATGTTACTCTAAATAAAGAATACTACTATTATGAGAATTCAAACTACATAGTCCATAAACACCTAGTAAGACTGAACATTTAGCAACTAACTGCTGAAAAATAAGAAGAGCTAATAGAAGACTTAAATACATTAAAAAATATTGAAGTAGTAAAGCAACTAGAACCTTTGAAGCTGAAAAATCTTAGTGAAAATATAGTTATACTACTTATAGAAGAATACAAAAAGAATAGTGATCTCTCAAATATACTCAACCTCCTGTCTCATATTTATACTATTTTATTCTTCTGTTGGCCTAAATAAAAAAGAAAACTTTCTTTCTAACCTACTATCAGTGCTTTCAATGCCTATGGAACTTCACTGTACTTATCTATTTTTTTTGGAGACTACTAACATCTCTGAATCTTTTGCTATATATATCTTAGTTAACTCTAATACTATAAGAGTCTTTGTAAAGAGTGCTGTTAAGAGAGATGGTATCAGGGCAGAACAGAACTTACTTCAAGTAGATATTTGTAATCAGTTATATAAAAAGAGGGCCAGATCAAGTATAAAAACTTATCTGGAAAATAAATGTAGAAATTTGTGATGTTAGATAAGTATCTAGATTGTAGATCAAACTTGGAAGCTTATCTATGAATGAATAATGTGATCTCAGATAACAACCTTGACCTCAACTTATATATTGTGCTTACTATTTGTTATGTAGTTGTAATTCCAGAAGTTGAGGTATTAAAGAGAAGTAAAAAGAGGGTTTCTAGTTGAGGAAGTAAGAGATGATTTTAGTTAAGTTGGATTCTTAGTCAAAGCTTAGTTGATTTCCAGACTAAAGAATATAGAATATCTACTTGGTCTTATATACTAAGATACTAAGTTTGTAGTCAGAACTATGGCTAAGAAATAGTAGTATAGGGGATAATGAGATGTTATAGAGATAGTTTATAAGATATAGGATGACTGGAAGTTCAGGTAATGAGTTACCAGAAAATGAAATACAAAAGACTGATTTGTGCACAAATGAGCATAAATACAGAAGTATACCTAGGTTTGGTAAAAGTCTTAACTAGAAGTCAGGAAGTGGAAGTCTCAGAAGTCTCAGAAGTCAGTCTATGATAGTTTTTATTAATCAAGGCTTTGTAGAAAAGCATTGCTTAAATACATGCAAACTTTCTAAGGTTATACCAGTCTATAATATTAATGGGGTATTTAATGAAGCTAGCTAGATATCTGAAGTAATAAACATAGTTCTTCATTATCAAACACATGTAGAATGGATATTTCTCACAGTCTCTAGCATAAGAAAACAAAATCTTATCCTCAAATTCATCTAGCTTAAGCAATACAATCCAGAGATAAACTGGTAAAAAGACAAACTGTTCATGTGTCATATTACATTTTAACCACATCTATCCCAACCCACAGATAATACCCTCTTCCCCATCTGCACTTTCTAATCTCTTCTGGTATGGATCAAACACCTCCAGTTTACCTTGGATGTTCTTACTGGGCCTTTGTTAATTCCATAAACTCTATTTCCTAGCATCTAAGGATCACCAGTATCTAGGGTAACTTGCTTAGTAGTTTACATTCCAGATAGCTACCTTAAGTATACTACTTAGTATATAATCCAGTAGTTTATACTATACTAGCTTATCCTGAAAATCAACTAAAACTAGCATCTATCTCTAGTATTGGCAATGACACATCTTGCTACCCTCTATTAGTTTTCCTCTTGTTAATTTCCCTAAGTTCTGTTTTGAAATATACAACCAGTATGGCTAGTAGAGGCATAGTATACAAGCTGAAGCTAAAGATTGTTCCAATCTATCTTCTGCATTCTTAGATAATATGTAACTTACTTATCTGGACTTCTGAGATGCTTTACTGGATCTTGAATAATGAGGTGTGAACTGCATCCAACATCATAACTCACTGCCCTACTTGCTATTTAGAATGCTGAGAAGCAAGGAAGATTAAGAAGTTGAGGATTTATGTACTAGATATATATTGCTCAGATTCTGTTTCTACTCTTATAGATAACTCCAAAGATAAAAAATCTTCTTCTGACATACTTATAGTATATAGGAAAAACTAGGTAACTGTATTTTCATAACTAAGCTAATTTCCAAACACTCCATATTGGATTTACATACTACAACAATACACTCACAGAGGTTCTCTATAGTATATAGGCAAGCACATACTATAAATCTTCCCAAACACTGTTATTAGGACTATACTATTAAGCTGATCTCAAAAGCTGAACCCAAGTTGTTGAAGGTCTATTCTCTCTTGTTCATAGAGTAGGTAGAACTGGATGCTTTTCTTACTGAAAATCTCTATACAAGTAGAATATGTCCTTTAAAATCTCTCATAGCCACACCAGTGTTCTTTATCAAGAAAAAAGGATAGTTCACTCTAGTTGGTACAGGATTACAGAATAATGAACTCCATAACAGTAAAAAACAAGTATTTTCTTCCCCTCATCTCTGAACTTATCTCACAACTCTACAGTGCTAAGTATTTTACTAAACTAGATATCCACTGGAGTTTCAATAATATGCAGATTAAATTAGAAGACAAGTAAAAGACCATATTTTATACTAACCACAGACTCTTCAAAGACCTTATCACAGAGGAAATCATGATTATATATTTAGATATTAGAAGACCACTGCAAGATAGTATGTAGAGTTCTGAAAGTTCTAGTCAAATAATAGTTAGATCTGTGCTCTGAAAAGTGCAAGTTTGATAAGTAGCAAATAGAATACCTAAGACTAGTTATATCAGAAGATTAAGTGGAAATAGACCTCATAAAAGTAGCAGGCATACATAACTAGCTAACTCTATAGTACAGGATGGATATGCAAACATTCTTTAGATTTGCTAACTTTTATTGAAGGTTCATCTATGACTTTTCAGATATTACTCACCTTCTCTTTAGTGTCAATAGTATCTAGATCTGGGGTTTTAAGCAATAGTACCCTTTTGACTTGCTCAAGGTAGCTGTCACTTCTATCTCTGTCCTCATTTCTTCTGATATCTTGACTCTATTTCATATCAAGACTGATAGCTTAGACTTTGATATAGAAGTGGTTCAATAGAACTATGAGATACATAACAAAGAGATGTTGGTTATTATCTGGATCTTAGAAGAGAAATGCTACTTCTTAGAAGATATGGAGATTCCAGTAAAAATTTGGACTGACCATAAGAACCTAGAATACTTCATAATGGCTAAGAACCTCAGTTACAGACAAGTGTGGAGGTTACTCTACTTGGTACAATTCAATTTTATACTTCATCACTTACCCAAAAAGTCTATAGGCAAATCCAATGCAATCTTTCAGTAGTTAGATCATAGTAGTAGCTTTTACAACAACCAGAACATGATGTTACTCAAGCTAGAGTTTCTTGCTGTTCAAATACTTAGATATATTACTGTAGAAGATAGAGAGTGAAACTTGCTTGCAGAAGTTTATTATAGCAATTGCTCAGGCCAATAAAAAGAATTAGTTGTAAAAGTAGTAAGGGAACTCTGTTGCTCATCTGCAAGGTCCATATACTTTGTAAAATGGTCCAAAAACAATTGTCTGGTCTTGTTTTGCAGTAAAATATACATTTTTAATGTTTCAAAACTCTACTGTTATATTTCACACTTCATGACAATTCATAGATAGATAGATACACTGGTAGGTGGAAGACTCTGGAGTTAGTGTTCCAAAACTATTAGTAGTCACATATGTTAAGATATATTAACCAGTATATCAACTACTATATTAACACTTGTGACCTCAGTTTGTGCACTAAACCAACTAATGATTACTATTGAGAGGGCTACATCTGTTACCAGTATTAGGTGTATAATGAAAAACTGTCAATATAGACTTTGTAGTAGAGCTTTCTAAGTCTATAGAGTTGAATATGATAATAATAATAGTAAATTTAGTGTCTAAGATCATATTCTTTGTACCAACTGACACCACTATTACTATAGAGAATATTGTACAGCTCTTTTTGCATCATGTCTGGAAGCTCTATAGCCTCTCTACTTATATTTTTTCTGACTATAGACCTCAGTTTGTCACTTTCTTTATCTAGTAACTTGATTATATGCTTGGTATTGAAGTGGTATCCTTAACATTCTCAGTCAGACAGATAGATAGAGTAAGTTAACCAAGAACTTAATTAATATCTCTAGTTATTTGTAAATAAGAGGTAAAGTGATTGGTATGACCTTCTATTCCTAACAGAGTTCCAATACAATAACCATGTGCATGTATTTATACAAAAACTATTTTTCTTAATATAGGTTGTTTCTTGAAAATGAACTTCAAACTACACCAATAGAAGTTAAAGGTAGAAGATGTCACCAGGTTCATGAAACATATGAAGGTCATACTGGAGGAAGCTAGGTCTGCTATCTAAAAGTTACAATATAATATAGCAAGATACTATTGAAAACTAACATGTTCACAAAAGATGATATATCTACTAAGTACCAGTAGGCTTTGATACAAAATAAACAACTAAGCTTTCTCTGCCTAACTAGTATATGTTATGATCTTAATCCTTAGGGTTGGATATAAGAACAACTCTTGTATTAGAGAAACACAAGAGAACTCAATAGAGAACTCTTCTACAAACTAGTCTACCTTATATAGTTCTACAGATGGTCCATGCTAACTACTGTGCACCCTACCCTAAACAACCATGTGTAGTCCATGAGGCCAACATGTGGTGTCCATGTTGTATGACATCATCTGTTCTCGAATCTTCTACTAAATTCTCCCAAGTCTCGTGATCTGTCTTGTGACTACATCATCAGGTTGTGACTGATGTGACAGCGTGACCGATACACACTAACCCTAGTTGTTCTAAAAATAGAAAAATAGAAAAATAAAACAGAAATGAAAATAAAAATGAAGAGTAAAATAGAAAAACTAAGTCCACCATGTGTGAACTTGACATATAGATCATTTTCCTCCAACCTTTTTATCACTTCTGCTACCAACTCATCATGTCCTTTGTCACTCTCTGTTCCTATAATTACATCGTCTATGAATGCTGCCACTTTTCCTATATTGATCAGATCTCAGAGTAACTTATTCATTATCGCCTGGAAGGTTGCTGGTGAATTTGTCAACCCAAAGAACATGACCCTGGGCTCAAAAGACTCCTCAGGTGTTGTAAACACCACTTTCCACTCGTCCCCCTCCTTTATCCATATATTATTATAACCCCATCTCAAGTCCATCTTGGTAAACACCTTCTTTGTACCTATATTCTCTATTATGTCTGATATTAAGGGTAAAGG
>Ga0157359_1000734_pt1 | contig 12424 bp, 11 predicted proteins | sample AttcapACBM3_FD_111482 | JGI IMG/M metagenome (GOLD analysis project Ga0157359, IMG submission 111482) | Fungus gardens microbial communities from leaf cutter ant in Botucatu, State of São Paulo, Brazil - Atta capiguara ACBM3 | ecosystem: Host-associated > Fungi > Mycelium > Unclassified ...
AGAGATATTTTGTTATACAGAGTTAAGCTACTTTCCTAATCTTTATTTTGCCAAGTTTTCTCAGAGTAGTTTATATTATGATATTGTCAGGTTATGTTGTTTACTATAATTTTTATTTCCAATGACTAGTTTACATAAGCTACCTATTTTTCAACCTAACTAGTTGAGCTATTATTGCAAGTTCTCCTAAATCTCTAGTAAGATAAAGATATATGGAAGAAATATACATGTGTAAAAGCATGGACAAGATACAAAATAGAATTTATTGTTATGTCAAGTTATTGTCTGTGACTTTCTTGACTTATGACTTGTTTTATGTTACCAATATTAAAATGTGATACTGTAAGTTTTATACAGTTTCTGATATCAAGGTGAATTTGTTGAAATTGGGTAGTTGAGAGTCCAAGGTTTCTGAGGTCATAATCCTAGGTCTGCTTTGTCACCAAATATAGTAGATCTTCTCAAAAAATTTGATGGAAATGAAATAATAGAATGTTTATGAAAAAGACAAGTTGGAATCTATAATAGATGTAGTGGTATTACACTATCTCTAGATTTGTTTTTAATATACCTGGAAATGTACTATCATCTTGGGTTATAGTAACTGAGTCAAGCTACCTCCTAAGATATATATATGTACAAGCATTTCAAATACTCTCTAACATGTTGTCTTATCACCGAAGCATTGCACCAGTTATATGACATATATGTTGGGACATTCTATATGTCTGACTAACTTTTTTTTCAAAATGTCTACTTTTCAAAACTACTACTTTCATTGTCATCTCCAATGAGACTACTCTGCCACAATCATTTTATATTCCATTACTAAGATATCTCAATATTAAAGAAGTTATTGGTATTGCCATTAATGCTTAATGGGAAGTCAACAGGAAAAGCCTCAGTTTAAACCAAGGATGCTTTGAGTAGAGCTACAGATATCTCATTTATTCTATGGTATATATACATGGACTTCATGAGTACATATAAGAACAATGTGTAATATATTGTGTACTGAAAATAGTTGGTCACTATTTTTAGATTACCAATCATTCAGTAACCAATTATAGCTATCTTCTTAGTAATCAGCTGTGTAGCAGTTTATCTGCTGCTAATAGTATTATTACCTTGAATAATTGTGCTATTTTCAATATGTTTTAGCATGTATGTCAAAGGCACCTGATAAGTCTATATAAAGACAAAACAGTAGTTGGGGATGATTTCCCAACTGTTATGCTAACTTTGTTACACTCCAATCCTAACCCTTAATTGAATACTAGGTCAAATACAGAAGTGGCTAAGCCACAAGTGTTTGATGGGATGTTAGGAAAGATTTCAGGATTCATTATAGCATGTAAATCATTTTTAAGGATGAGGATGAGGAAAGTGGTAGTAAAAGAGCAGATTCAGTGAGTGTTGTCTTATGTACAAGAAGGATCAGCAGATATTTGGAAGAAAAACATTTAGAAATAGAGAATTTGGAGTATGAAATAACAAAAGAATTTTAGCAGACTTAGGAAAAGAATTTAGAGGAGGAGATAAGAAAGTGGTTAAAGTAGTAAAGTTAAAGAGATTGGAACAGGAGAACAAGATGATGGAAAAATGTGTACAGAAACTTGGAAGAGTAACAAGAGGAAGTGAATGTGAGAAAAGGCTTTTGATAGAAGAGCTTAGAGAAGGAATGAATGGGGGGATTTAATAAAAACTTATAGAGTCAGAATTTCTTAGTATTGAACAATGATATAATCAGACAATAAATTTGAATAGAAATTAAAGGAAGAACAGGAGAGATGAGAAGAGATTGAGAGAGGGGAGAAACAATGGGGCTCAGGCTCTTAGGCAAAACAACAACAGGACACAATAGGAACAAATGTCATAGCCTTAAGTTTGACTGAGAAGACAAGATATTTCTCAATAGTGGGCACCAGCAAGGCTTGTACTAATAGAAGAAGTGGAGAGGACAAATATAATCATGGTAAACCCAAATCAATGAGCAGGACTTATATCTAGGCATGATCTATATACCATAGAAGTATACTGGGGAAGAAATTGCTATAGCTGTGGGAAATTTGGATATTTGGCAAGAAATTGCAGAAATATGAGAATTATAGGAAATAGAAGGAGACTTGAGTATGGAAATGAGAATAATTGACAGAATATTAATTTAAATAAGGATGAATACCTAGTATTTCTTGATTAGATTCCAGTAATTACAACAGATTTGCAATGCTTAGTAGAGTAATGGAAAATACATCCTACTGCAATCTAGGCAATAAAGACATGTTAAGAGAAGTAATAGCAAAAATTGAGTTAGAGAGAATTAATTGAAAAAAATGAAAAGACCAATTTATATAAGGAATGTGGTTGGTTTTTTCAACAAGGAGAAATCTATTGAGCATATGGTAAAAGTGAACATTTATTATCAAGGACACAGGAAAAGAACAGAGATCAATGTAATTAGAGGACAGAAGTGGAGTGTGAAATTTGGAATGCCATGGCTTATATATTATAACCCTGAGACTGATTGCAGAATAAAAGAGGTGAAGGTGACAAGGTATCTGAAGGAGTGTGGGAAGCAGGGAAAACCAGGATAGTAGAAACAAAAGTATGAAGAGAAAAAAAAAACCAAAAAAGAAGAAAACAAAAGTAAAAAGGGTAGCAGAAGAATAGGATATATAGAACAAGAAAAAAGAAGCAGCAAAACCTGAATAAAAAGTTGGTGCCAGAACAATTTCATAAATAAATTCATATGTTTGGAAAGAAAGCAAGTGAAAGGATGCTAGTAAAAAAGATATGGGATTATGAAATAGAAATGAAGAAAGAGTTCATGCTAAGGAAGGGGTAGGTTTATCCATTGTTGAGGGAGGAGAAAGAAGATGTATATGAGTTCATTTAAGAATAATTGAGGAAAGGATATATTAGACTCTTGAAGTCACCTCAAACAGCATTTGTATTTTTTGTAGAAAGAAAGAATGGTAAGAAGCATATAGTACAAGACTATCATTATTTAAATAAATTGACTATTAAGAACAACCATTCTTTATCTCTTATTTTGGACATTGTAGAAAACATAGGTACTAAAAAAGTATTTACTAAATCAAATTTATGCTGGAGTTATAATAATGTACATATTAAGGAGGAAGATGAGTGAAAGGCAGTATTTATGATTCCAGAAGTGTCATTCAAACCAACAGTGATATTCTTCAGACTTACAAGCTTATCAGCAATGTTTCAGACCATGATGAATAAGATTCTGGAAGATTTAATCAATACTAGAGAAGTAGTGAGTTTTATTAATAATGTAATAATAGGAATGGAAGAGGAAGAGAGACATGATAAAGTAGTAGAATAAGTAGTAAGAAGGTTGGCAGAGAATGACTTATATATTAAACCTGAAAAATGCAAGTGGAAGATTAGGGAGGTAGGATTTCTAAGAGTGGTAATTAGATCTGAAGGAATAAAAATAGAAGAGGAAAAAGTCAAGGAAGTATTTGAATAGCTAACTTTGAAAGGATTTCAAGATGTACAGAAGTTTTTAGAGCTTGTTAATTACTATTGCTGATTTATTAAAGATTTTGCAGTGATAGCCAGACCATTATATGACCTGATCAAAAAGAATCAGAAGTAAGATTGGATAGAGAAGTAAGAGAAAGCATTTCAGAAGTCAAAGAAAAGGTTCATCAAAGAACCAGTGTTAGCAGCACAAAATTTGGACAAAAAATGAGAATAAAAGTAAATATATTAGATTATACAATGGAAGATATATTATCTATAGAGTATGAGGATGGAAGATAGAAACCAGTGGCATTTCTTTCAAAATCTCTAAATGAAACAAAGAGAAATTATAAAATTTATGACAAGAAGATGCTAGTAGTAATAAGAGGATTTATAAACTAGAGATATTTATTAGAAGGCACAAAGTTAATGTTTGAGGTCTAGATAGACTACAAGAATTTAGAATATTTTATAAAGATGCAAAATTTGAACAGAAGATAAGTTCATTGAGTCTTATACCTGTCAAAATTTGACTTTATTCTAAAATATGTACTAGGCACAAAAATGGAGAAGGTAAATGGACTAAGTAGGAGACAAGGCTAGAAATTAGGTACAGAAAATAATAATGATAACTAGATCTTAATTAAAGAACAACCTTTGCAAATTTAAATAGAATTAAGCTGATTTTCTCACTAGTCTATTCTAATAACTGTCTTCAATTTTATAATCTTCTAATTACCACCAATATTGCCTTGTCATGGATTTTACAGTTTCTCTTCATCTCATTAAGATATTTTAACAAGTATACCACTGGCCTCTATCAACTAGTACCATACTCCATCAACAATACTCCCTCTATTGCATAATCTGATACATCTACTTCTATTCTCATCTTCTTATCTAAGTCTGGCACTATCCAAATTGGTTCCATAGTAAACTGTTTTTTCAGTGTCTTATCTCCTACTATTACTTGTACTTTTCCTCATCAACTCATGCAATAGCCTTACTATCTTTGCAAAATCTTTCACAAATCTCCTATAATAATTAGCCAACCCTAAGAACTTTTGTACTTCCTTAACTGATTTAGGAAATGGCCAATCTAACACTACCTTCACTTTTTATTTCTCTATCTTTATTCCCTCTAGTCCAATCACTACTCCTAGTAATTCTACTTTTCTAACCTTCTACTTGTATTTTTCTGCTTTGACATATAAATCATTCTTTACTAACCTTTTCACTACATCTTCTACTACTTCATTATGTTCTTCCTCTTTTTCTATTCCTACTTATCATGGTATATTCATTTTATGGTTTACATATAGACTTTAGAGCAGGGTTATTGATTACTAGTACAGACCATGTATTATTAGTATATAGGATAGTAATATATTAGGAACTTCTTGTTGAGTTCTCTTGTAATTCTCATGAGACTCTTTACTATAAGACTACTTAGTATACTATTAACTATCTCAGTAAGTGACTGCCACAATACTACTATTACATTGGTCAATAAAACTCACCACTTTTCCAGTGTTGATCAAGTCCCACAGGATCTCATTCATGATTTTTTAGAACATTGTAGGTAAATTATTATACTCTTACAATAAATTTAATTTAGTAAATACTTTTTTATGCCTATATTTTTCATTATGTCCAAAGTCAAAGATAAAGAATAGTTATTTTCATTATCTACTTATTTGAATACTTATAATCCTGAACTATCCTCTTCTTACTATTCTTATTTGCTACAAAAATACTAGTGCTGTTTGAAGTAACTTTGAGAGTCTAATATATTACTTTCTCAATTGTTCATCAATGAATTCACACATCTCTCCCCTCTCTTCTCTAACAATGGATAAATCTTCCTCTTCCTTAATACAAACCCTTCTTTCAACTCAATTGCATAATCTCACATCTTCTTCACTAGCATTCTCTCACTTGCTTTCTTCCCAAGGACATGCATTTATTTATGAAAACTTGGAATGACCAATTTCATGGCTTATTTCTCTAACTTCACTGCCTTCTCTTTCTGATCTTATATCTCCTATTCCTTTGCTACCTACTTCACCTCCATCATCTTTCCCTTTTTGTATTTCTTTTTCTTCTTTTCTTTCTTCTTCTTTTTCTTTTCTTCTTGCTTCTCTCCCTCTTTTTTCTTTTTTTCCTCTTCTTTTTGTTTTTGCCATCCCAGTTTTTCTTACTTTGGTCTCTACTACTTTCTACATTCTTCTGGACACCTTGCCATCTTAACTTCCCCTGTCCTTCTCACTTTTCACTTCTACTCTTTTATCATATCAATCTCTATCCTCTCCCTATGCTTCTGATAATAAATATTTACCTCCACCATATACTCAATAGGTTCCTCTTTATTAAAATAACCATCCATATTCCTTACATGAATAGATTTCTCAATCTTTTTTAATTTAAACCTCTGCTTTTTTACAAACTTCAAACTTATTACCAACCCCATTATACCACTGTCCAACAATGCCTCTGCTGTTACTCTCTCCTATGTATCAATCTCTTCTAGCCTAATATTTACTATTACTTCTCTCAATAATTCTTCTTCCTCTGTCTTTCATACTTCTACTGGCTTTTTCTTCTTTTCCTTCTTTGCTCTCTCTTGTCTTGAAACTATCTTTTTATTTTCTCCACTATTGTTTCACTTCTCTCTTCATCACTATTCTCACTTTCCCAGTTTTTATTTCTTATCTTATCTTTTCTTTCTTTATCTTCTATCTTACTTATCAATCTTTTCTCTTTTCTCTTACTTTCCCTACAATGTCTATCCAAATTTGCTACTCTCTTGTATCATTGTCTAATACTTTTGGGAGGGCATTCTGCCTCCATCAATTATCTCCTAATTCTTCTATTCATTCCTTTTTTAAATTCTTCTACCAATAGTCTCTCTCTATATCTACTATCTCTTGTTGCTTGCTTGAACAACTGGATATATTCATCCATGGTCTGCTGATCTTGTTCAAATTGCTTCAATTATACTACTTTTCTTGATTTCTTATCTTTTCCTCCAAATTCCTCTTTTATTTCTTTTAAAAACTATTCTACTATTTTAAAATCCAACACTCCTGTTTCCAAGTATTCCAAAATATTTTTCTTCCAAATATATACTGAACATCTATGCATATACATTAATACCCACTTTACTTGTTCTTATACTATTATTTTCCTCATTATCATCTTCAAATACAATTTATATACTGTTATCAACTTTAACTGCTTTTCTATTAGACAGAGACAGCTTGGTTATCTCTGCCTGAAACCCATTGCTGGGTCTTAGTTTGGCTTTTCTCTCCAGTACTCTGAACAGCTTTTACATTCTTACAACTTGCTTATTTCTTTGTTGTAGTAAAATTAATATCTGTTCAATTGAGTTGTGTTGACTCAGATTCAAACTAAGTATGAGAGTAGGACTGGTGTTGGCCCTACTTTCAAATTTGAACTCTTCCAAAGGCATTCCCATAAGTACTAGCAGGCTCTCTTCATGTCCTACCTTATACTATCTACTTATTCTACTGCCCTGATCAAATTGTTATACTAGAATCTCTAAGAAGAGAATCTCTAAACTAGATATTTCCTTATAAAATAATGCTACTTCTCTGTATAGATAGATTATGAGTAAATACTATAACATAAGACTTCTTCATAAAAGATGTATATATTCTACTCAACACCATCCACTTAAACAATAATTAATGTCTAATTAGCAGCCTAGGTCTGATTACCAATGTCCATAATTGCCCATACTGAGCAACTATCTCCAATTTATATTTTAGATCTAGCTTTTAAACCAAGAGTGACTAGTAATTATTTTAACCATTAGTTAAGAGTAATAAGAGAGTAAAAATTAAATATAAAATGCCTTGTATTTGGTAGTGTCAAGAATGACTGTTAAGTTCTAATATTACAACTTAAGTCTCAGAGTTAAAATGAAGAAATAACCCTATATAGAGTTTATGTAAGAAAACTTAATAAAGTTCCTAATATAATGTATCTACCTTTATATATGCTAAGCTAGTGGTTCATGTTACATGAATTCTAACCTACTCTGAAGACTATATATTACATGTTATTGATATGTAGTATAATACCATTCTTTAAGAATCTTTTATATCCTTCTGTTATATTATATAATTGTGTGACTGATATATGACTCCTTATTATAGAGTATGTATGTAACATCATGATAACCACTAATCTTAAGTCCAATTAATAAATTAAAATTAAAATTAAATTAAATCAAATAAGAAAGCAAAAATAAATATAGTTTACTATTTACAACTCTAACACTATTTAAGGAAAGCAGCTAGATACTAGTATACCTCAAAACTATTTACTAACAATATTCTTACTAATCTTATAACCCAGCTTAGAGATTTACAAGCTTTTATATCAAATCTTATCTCCAACTATATCAAGATTTCTATTACTTACTAACACTTCTACAACTGAGAAATACTCTTCTACTACTCTTGACCTCATAATCTACCTCTGTTAGAATTTAGCAATAATTCACAAACTAGGTAAGCTTTTCTAAGCTTTTATTTTTTATATATCTAGTTGTTTACAAACTAGTTTGTCTGTAAATAAGACAAGATTCTTTAGGCCCTCTTTTTCTTCCAAAGTGGCCACTATTAGAGTTGAAGATTGTAAACTCTATTTATTTTTCATTTCATTTCTCATTTCTATTTTCTTCTCTATTTATGTTTTATTATTGGACTTAGGGTTAGAGATTAATACAATATTACATAATAGGACACTGTGTCACATATTAATCTATATATAGTCTTTAAGATAGGTTAGATAAGATCTTATACAGACCAACTAACTAGTGTATATAAGGTAGATATATTGTACTAGGAATTTAATTGAGTTCTCTTATATAAACTTGATATAAGATTTCTCTTTTGACTTATTACTGAAAATTAAGTTGTAATAGTTAAACTTTGAAATATTTAGAATAAATCTTCCATGAAAAATCAGCTTTTCTATTATAACTTGGTCTAAGTTTGAATAGCTCTTTTAGAAGCACTTCTTCTCTATCAATGTTATTACAGAAGCTATTAATAAGCTGAAGAAGACAGTCTATTACTAGGGAAATTATATAGTAGAAAAATACCTAAACAAGTTTCAACTCTAATATTAGAAACCAGTTATATAGACTAGCAAGCTATAATTGTCAAAGTCTACTATGGTCTTTAAATAATAATCCAGAACCAGTAAAAAAATCTAACCTCCAGCTTAGTTTGATACTGTCTGGTAAATAGATTAAGCCTATTAAGTGAACAAGATATTATAATTAAAGACTCAAAGTGTTAAGTCAACAAAAGAATCTTGTATTAGAGTTAATATAAGGAAACTCAATAAAGTTTCTAGTACAAGTTATCTACTATATATATTCTTAACTAATAGTCTATACTCCTCTAAAGACTATATACTATTCTTAAGATCAATATGTGGTGTATATGACAGTTGTGAAAGTCATGTGTGATATTATACTATAATCATAATCTTAAGTTTAAAATAAGAAAATAAATTAAAAATAAAATAAAAATGAGAGAGAAAAATAAAATAAACTAAGTCTATTATCTTTAACTCTAATACAATGTGTTTTAGTTAACCCAACATGGGACTTCTGCTACCTTCTTTAATTTATAAGCCTTATAGAACTTGTTTATATTCTTTCTCTCTTAACAGCTTTCTTATCTTATCAGTACTTATACACCAACTGCTACTAATACTTTCTTCTAGTATTCCGATAAACATTAATGCTACTCAGAAACTCTGCCCTATGTCAATCAGAGATTGTTACTCATATAGAAATCCAAACTATATAATTAAATAACATGAAAACTTATCAATACTTGGAACTCACAAACTTAGAAGATATTAGTAGCAATAGAGATAAACAAGATTTTATACAGAGTAGTTAGAAAATTGTGTGTACTAACTACTGGTAAATAGGTTTATTATACTCAACATAGAGAAATATAACAGTGATCCCTCTAACATATCTATTTGTTTTACTCCTATAATTACCATGGTTCTTACTAAGTGCACAAAGTGGGAAAAAAGACTTTCTCTTCATCATACTCTCAATACTTACAGAGCTTTTCTGTATCTTCCTATCTTTTTTCAAACTACTAACACTACTAAATATATCTCTATATATACATTAGTTAACTCTGGCACTACTAGAATCTTTATCAACTGAGGTTTTGTAGACAGATATTACTTAAATATCTCTTAAGGCCTATAATTGATGATACCTTCAACAAAGATAGCTATGTATCTGAGATCATGGACATTGTACTATGATATTAGTTACACTCCAAATGGATTTTGCTTACTATCTCCAGTTTAAGCAAACAGAATTTCATTCCTGGTTTCACTTAGCTGAAGAAGCATAACCATGAAATCAACTAGCAGAAAGAAGTGGTTATAATAACAAGATACTCTATATAATATTCAGGCTGTCAAGACATCCAGAAGGCTGAAAAATATCTAATATATTCTTTGAAAACATATTAGTCTGGCCCCTTTACTAGCTTTCTGAAAGACTCTAATAATGTAGAATATGCTGTGTGGACCACTACACAGTAAGAGAAAGAGCCATATAATTGTTATTATCTGATGTAGCTACTTTCCAAACCTCCTACCTTTAACCTTCACATAACTCTTATTCTTCACAGAGCAGTCCAAGTTGGACAAGTTCATTGCATAAAACCTCTATACTAAACAGATATGACCCTTGAAGTCTCTTATAGCTATACTAGTATTTTATATTAAGAAAAGGAATGGGTTTCTTCACCTAGTACAAGACTACTGGAACATAAATATGCTTACTATGAAGAAAATTATCTGTTTCTATTGATTTCCAAACTTGTTACAAAACTCTAAGATACCCAGTACTTTACCAAGCTAGATGTCCACTAGAAATTCAGTAATCTTTATATCAATCCCAGTAATAAGTGGAATAAAGCATAAAATGTGGACTTTTTGAACCCTTGGTGATGTTCTTCAGTATGAATAACAGTCTGGCCATCTTCTAAACTATAATAAACAATATTTTTCAAGACTTTACAGTAAAAAGCATCATAATACTATACTTGGATAACATCCTGATCTTTACCTAGACATTAGAAGAGCATTATAAGGCAGTCTGTAGAGATTTAGAGATCTTGGCCAAGCATAAGTTGTTCTTTTTCCCTAGGAAATGCAACATCAACAAACTGTATATTGAGTATTTAGTATTATGATTAAAGACTTAGATTTAAGTTAATAAAAGAATCTTATATTAGGAGAACTCAATAGAGTTTTTGTTACAAACTAGTCTATCTTATATATCACAGATCTGTATGCACACTATAACTAACCTACCCTAAAATTTATATATCTTTTATAAGACCAACATGCTATAGCCATACTATATGATATTATCTGTTCTAGAATCTTCTCTGACTTTTTATGTCTCATGTGATTGTATGACTATATTGTGGCACTATACCATCTCTAATTCTAAGTCTCAAATAAGAAATAAACATAAAATAAAGTAAAAATAAGAAAGGAAAATGAAATATATAAAGTCTATTATTTTCAACTCTGATGTTATGATGCATCTGGACACTAACTTTTTCCTTTTCTTTTATCTATTTTTCTCAATTTTATATTTCTTTTTTTTGACTTTTCTTTTTCTTTTTCTTTTATTTTCTTTATTTGGAGCTAGGATTAGGATTAGAGTGATGTCACAATTACACTGTCACACATCAGTCACATCATATGACATGGTCACAGTAACAGTCATAAGTCACAAGGCCTAGACTCAGATGGAAAGGGTAAAAAAGATAATATCAAGGAGCATATTAATAGTATATCTATCTTATGGTATACATATGGTACACTCATGGCTAATGCATGGACTTTAGGGTAAGGTTAATTATTGTTGGCACAGACCATAGGACTTTTGTATAAATAGTATAAAAATACAGCAGAGACTTCTTGTTAAGTTCTCTTATGATCTCTACAATGATATCCTATTAAGAGATTTATTGTTTGTGCTCTATTGGTCTTTTTGATTAGTAGTTGCCACAACATCTAACATCTAGGTCTAAAGTCAAGATGAACTTAATCAAGGTAGCTGGAGTCTGTGATTAGCCTATACCAACCTCTTGTATAGAGCTACAGATATTTTTTGGTTTCACTAACTTTTATCAAATATTTACCTATAGTTTTCTATTATTGCTCAATCCCTTTTGAATATCATAGTAAGTAACAGTATATAGATCTAGAACCTAGAGTGCCCTCAAGTCTAAAGTTTCTATGGCCTAATAACAATACTAACAATGCATAGATATACACTGACTTTTAATCCTAGATTTCTAAGTAAGACAAAAGGTTTTTGTGAAAGCTTGGTTCTTCCATACCACTCAACCATCCAAGAAGCTATATCCATATGTTCTATCTATCCAGTCTTCTATATCTTTATGCTTAAAGCTACTACTTCTAGTAACTTCTCTGGCTTATTAGATCTCTTGTATTATAACCTTAAGCTTAGCTCAGGTTACAACTCAGGCAAAGACTTGAGTAAAAATAAGAGATAAAATCAATTGGTAAAATATAAGAATAGAGAGTAGTATTTATAACTATACATACCTATAACCATGAGTAATATATATATTAGTATATGAGAAAGAAATAAGGAAATAGCAAGAAAAACATGATGAAGCCTTGACTACTATATAAGATGCTGACTGATTATACATATGAATAATGCACAGCACAGCCAATTATTGAGTCATAAAGAAACAACCCTAATATATGTTATCTACAAATAAACCATTTGGTAAATATGAGGCATTGATTGTAATATTCTGACTATACCAGTTACCATTGATAGTAAGATTGAATATAA
>Ga0157359_1000735_pt1 | contig 12412 bp, 8 predicted proteins | sample AttcapACBM3_FD_111482 | JGI IMG/M metagenome (GOLD analysis project Ga0157359, IMG submission 111482) | Fungus gardens microbial communities from leaf cutter ant in Botucatu, State of São Paulo, Brazil - Atta capiguara ACBM3 | ecosystem: Host-associated > Fungi > Mycelium > Unclassified ...
AGAAAGTAGGAGGTGTGTTATTGCTAATACTGGAAAATAGTGCTATTTCTAGTTGATTTTCAGAATAAGAGTTTACAGTATAACTACTAACTTATATATTAAGTATACAGCCTAGGATAGTTATCTAGGAATTAAGACTGTTAAGCAAGTTACTCTGGTTTTGGATGATCCTTAGATTTTTGGAATAGAGATTCATGAAGTTTTCAAGAGTTCAGCAAGAATATCTGAGGTGAAATGGAAGTTATGATCTATACTAGAAGAGAACAAGAAGTGCAAATATTATTTGTAGATTGAAATAGATATGACATATTTACTAAGTACACAACTCACCTTCATGTTGTAGCAACAACTAACTGAGATAGTCAATAGCATACTAAATAGTCTTATATCATGAAGAGTCTTATAAGAATTATAAGAGAACTAGATAAGAAGTTTCTAATGTATTGCTATCTTATTTATACTAATAGTACATGGTCTATGCTAATAATAAATAACTCTACTCTAATATCCATGTGTCAGCCATAAGTATACCATATGTGCACTATGAGACAAATATACCATATATCAGAGTTGAAGATAGTAGACTTTATTCTTTTTCTTTTTCTTTTATTTTATTTTTAGACTTAGGATTGGGGTTTAGTGTGATATTATACAGTGTCACACATCTGTCACAAGTCATGGTCACACAATCACATGTCACATAGAACATTATAGAAGATTTCAGAGTAATAATATTATTCAATATATTTCTTTAGGATAGGCTAGGTTAGTATAGCATAAACTATTAGCCAAGTGTATATAAGATAGACACTTTGTAAATAGAACTCCATCAAGTTCTCTTCAATACAAGGTTGTTCTTTTACTCTTACCCTTGAACCTAAGTTTATAATACCATAGATATGTATCTTAACATTATTTTTTCTAATTCTTTCCTAATATTCTAGGTTTATGACATAGTGTCATGTAATGCATCATGTGACTGCAGTCACATACTTCTTTATTTTCCAAAAATAAAATAAAATAGAAAAATCAAATCAAAGAAAATAAAGAAAAGAGAAATAAAATCAAAATAAAATATAAGAGTTTAAGTATATTATAACATTCCAGGAAAATTCCAAGAGAACAGGATGGAGTTTTCCAGAGATAACAGCTACTCTAAATACTCAAGAATTTATTCCAATCAAGTGAAATACTAAATAGAATTTTTTTTAATTAACAATTTATTACATGGAGCATAAGGGCAGCCTATAGTAGCTACTTTGTAACTACATACAAAACAACCAAACTACATGATGGAAAAGAAAGAAAGAAAGAAAAGAAAAGAAGAAAAGAAAGAAGAATTTACATAATGTAATTCACAATGATGACTATGTGATTACACTTTCAAAGGCAAATGCACTACAGTTAAATTCTAAAAAAAAAATGAAATAGCTTATTGTGTCTCTCCTTGGATTCCAATACTCATTATACTTTCTACATTCATAGAGAATATGATGCCTAGTTTTGATAGGATAGTTACTGTATAAACAGCTGAAATTCTTCCAAGGGAAAAATCTCAACCTATATTTACCATATAATTAATGATTGCTCTCATTGCTCTTGCACAAAGAGAGTTAGAATGTCTGAAATACTTAAACCATACACCTTCTTTAGCATATGACAGCTCAAGAGGATTATTATCTTCATCACATAGTTCAAAAAACTGACATCTCTTTAAATCTAAAACTTGGAAAGTCATCTTCTAGATAGATAAGATATCATTGCACTTGCTTTTCTTGCTAAAGTCCCAAGACAACTTGCACAGATACTAAGGTAAAGAGTTGAACAACTTGGTTTCCTTATCAACTGCTTTATACAGTGACCAACTGCACTGACTTAGACACTCCAAAAACTCAATTGAATTGTTGTGATTTTGAATGAAGAATTTTCTGAGCTCCTTCAAGATAGACATAGAGTGTACTTGAAACAGATAAGATAAAGAGTCAAAAAATTTTTGAGTTACATAGAGCAAGTCTATGATAATTACAATTTTCAAAATTTCTTGAATATTTGTGGCCTGATTGATATCATATCTAATAGAGAAGAGTTTGGCTTTAGTGCTAGTAATGTTTACTGCATAATGTATAGTTTTGACAATAGGTTTGTCACAGATATGAATATAAGCAATAGAGATAGCCACATTATTTTTGATACTGATGTCAGTAACAATGAGGGCATAGGAGGGATCTTCAGATGACACAATTGCTCAGTTGTTGAGTTGTTGAGAGGAAGATATGAGATTGTCTTTACTATACTTACTAAAAGAATGAAAAGAAAAATGACTAGAAAAAATATCAATAATTCTAGAACCAAGAGAAAACTTGGAATTATGGAGATCAAAAGAAGGAAATACTTTATTAAACCTATTATCCATGTCAATGATAGGACCTTTAATTCTTTCTCATTGACATGGAGTAAGCAAATCCAATAAGAAATAATGGTAATTGTTGTAGAGGTTAGGTCTTGATTCAAGTAATAAACAAAGTATGTGATTATGAGAGAGGGCATACACTCTGAGTTGTGCTCTTCCACTGGGTTTTTGAAGGTGAAGATGAATAGGGACAAGACCTACAATTGCTTTGATACCAAAAGAAGGTAATGTTTGAAAAACATCTAGGATCCAAATAGCTGCTCTTTTTTGCATTTTTTTTCAACTCTTTAAGAGGATATGATAGTAGCGCCTTGTTGTAAAACTACAATTGATTACTGTGGAGAGTGATAAGAAGAATACAACTTCTATATAGAAGATATTTCTGGTGAGGTATAAGGCTACAAACAGAATTTCTAAAGATCTTCATACACTTGACTATTAAAATAGCTTTGTTAGTGTAGAAATTGATATATTGATGAAATGAAAGCTTTCTATTAAAGATAAAACCCAAATATCCTTAGAGCATAAAATAAGACCACCTAGGCTAGAGAAATCAAGAGAAGGAGAGTCAAATACTCCATGTGATCTAGAAAATGTCTTTTCATGTTCTATTATAAAACCAAATTTCTTCAAAAGAGAAGAAGCAATATTATAACTACAAAAAAGAAATGAGTTCAAAATAGTTAGAGATTTACTCTGAGCAATAAAGAGACCATTGTCAACAAATGAAAGGATGGAGATCAGAAATTTTAAATTTTTTAAGCATTTTTCAAGAATATGAAAAATAAAAGCTAAATATACAGACAAAACAGGAGACAAGGCAGATCCTTGCTCCACTCCAACATCAACATTGAAAAATGGAGAAGAAAAATTGTTCTAAAAATACTGAGTTTTCCTCCCAACTAGATAATTTGAAAAGAAACATTCAACCTTTGAGTCAAATCCAGCCTTTCTAAAGATTCAGAGAAGTAAGCAGTGATTCAATAGAGGAATAAACTACATAATGTCAAAGGCCAAAGTACTTATCATCATATTCCTGACCCAACCCATATAGATAAAGTGAGTAAGAGTAATTCCAGCATCTGATGTTGACCTTTGTTTGAGTCTACCCAATTGGCTCAGATAGATGAAATTATTCAAAATTGCTTAAAATTGAAGACATTCACTGATAACTTTCTTGATAAGCTTTTCTAATATATTGAGAAAGACGATAGGTTTGAAAGATTTAGGAGAATCATATGACTCTTTGTTGGGTTTTGGGATGACAATAGTCATAGAGGTTTTGAAATGAGATGGCCAATGTCATAAATTGATACATGTATTAGCAATGTTGATAATTCTTTTCAAACACACTTTGTTCTTGACAATACTCTTGAGGTGCCTCTATGATAATTTGTTTGGACCTGGAGTAGATGAGTTGTTGCACTTGACAATAGAGCTGATGAACTTCTCTTCCAAGAATAGTACCCAAATTAAGGGGCTTTTGCTTGGAATTTCATCTAACACATCAATGTCAATTTGATAGTTTTGAGCCATATTGAATAATGAGTGAAGAACATGCCAAAGATCTTCAATTTCAAGACAAGTGTGACCATTGTATTTGACCACTTCAACAGCTGGGAGTTTGCATTTGTTAATCCAATTCATCAGTTCTCAAGAACCCTGCCTTTTGTTGGAGATCTCTTGAATTTTGAGGTTGAAGAATGATCTTTTTGTGTTCTTGACTGTTTTCTTGAACTGTTTTCAGTCTTTTATATGCTTGGTCAACCTATACTTCTCAAGATCCCTACTGCAATTGATATTCCACCAACTCTTAGAGTGCTTTGTGATGTTGATAATTTTGGAATTCTTTATCCATATTCTTTCCATCAAACTAACAAAATCAAGAATGACTTTATTGAAGCAATCAACATTGGATAAGTCATTTGTATCAATGTCTTTGATGGCTTCAATCAATTCCTTGACAAAGATCCTCTCTTTTTTGCTATCTTTGACAATTGTTTGCTTTTTGGTTTGAATATGTTCTTCAATAATAGGAATTGTAATCATTAAAGGGGCATGATCTGAAGCTAGCCTCCAATCCAGATGAATAGAATAGTTATCAAGCTCATCTGACTCAAAGCATAAGAACATCAGATCAAGTATCAAGTTCACATCTTGATTGTTATCAGAATATCTAGTGGTGACTCAGTTAGTAGGAATAGACAGGCCTAAATTAAAGGAGTCTGCAATTTCAAAAAGACAGTTACTGTGAGATGAATAGTGAGGGTAAAAAGTGTCTCATAAATTATTTCTAATATTAAAGTCACCAGTCATAATCAGAACATTATAAATGTTAGCTTCAGTATTCTTTAGATACTTTAGAGCTGATTGAGAAGAGTCAGAATAAATGTTCATCAGAAAGAAAATGTTGTTATTATTAAAAAATGAAATGAGAGTTATCACTTAACAAATTCCTAGAAAAAGTCAACCAGTTAGGATAATTTGGCACTCCTACTAGCTCTTTGCCTTCTTTACTTCTTAAGCTTGGTATAAAACAAACAGTAATCCAAGACAGCTCTTGAATAAAAATAACATAGAAAAAAATCAAGTTTCTAGGATTGTATTGACAATCAGATTATTTTTCTGCATATTCTGTGAAATAATTTTGATATTTTTAATAATCATGAACTATTACCATTCATAACTGAATGAATCAACTGTCTTCTGCTTTCATGAAGCTTTTGATATTCCTTCAAGTGCCATTCCTTATTGAAACAATGTTTCCAGAAGGAATACATATTTGAATTAGCCTGATATTCCCCTTTGCAATTAACACACTTAAACATGTGAGAGCATAGTTTTTCTTTCCTGGTTTCTAGTCATGGTGGATTGATTTTGTTATTTACCTTGCAGTACCACCCAAATTAATGGTAGTGCTCCAACTTGTGATAGCCATTGTATTTGATGTATTTAGAGCCTTGGATCCTACAGGATCCAGTCAAGTAACTCCACTTCTAACAGTTTTTACACTAAGAGATGTCTAAGTTCATGTTTGCTCCACAGATCATTGCAATATAACTTCTAATGTTGAAGCACCTATTAATTAGTCCTCTTGTCTTAGAACCACTCTAAATATCCCAGATATTGATCCAAACTATGGACATGTTAGATGTAATTCTCTTTGATAATCTTTACAACCACATTAGCTGAGATATGTGTGTTAGTATCTTCCATCAGGTATGGAATACCAATGATTTTAAGATACAACTTTGATTGAAATAGTCTTAGAGCCTCAACTTGATTTGATTTGATGTTGTTGACATTTTTGATGTACCTTTCAATGGTCTGGAGGTCCAAAGTACTTGATACCTTGTTAGTAGTGATAATAATGCCCCTACTATCCAAGTGAACAAAGTTGTCAACAATTTCTAACTTGATATTTCTCAAGGCTCTGTTAATATTGGAAACATGAGTACTTGAGTCTTTTATAAAACAGTTCCTGTTTTCTACATTCATAAGAACTATCACTTGTTTCCTAAACAGTCCCCTAGTTATCATATTAATGTGAGGTTTTGGTCAATTTTCCCTTGAGATAATTTTTTGAATATGTTCAATTTTTTGTCTTGTAATTTCAGAAATGTCTCCTTGATTTTGAGAATTTCCCTAGTGGTGTTAGAAGATAGAGCCAAAGTCTCTGTATAAGATTTTTTCATTTTCTTTGTTTTTTCTCAATTTTTTAAAATATTTGGAAATAATATTAATCTCCTTAGGAGATTTAGCCAGAATAAGAGGAGAAAGATTTGAAATTGAAGCCACTTTGGCCACATCTTTATCTTTCTTAGAAATATTTATACTATTGGATGATAGGTTGAACTGCATTTTCACCTTATGTCTGAAAGAGAAATTCTCATTGTCTGCAATAAGTTCATTCCATCCTACTTCATAGATGGAAGAAATGAAGTTCCAAGCAGCTTCATCTATACTTTTTAGGTTAGCAATACTGTTAGCTTTACCTTGTTCAAATTTTTTTATTAAGAATATATTTCCTAATATAATGGAGAGATTCCTTGATATTTTTGACATCCAATACCAGATACTTCATTGAACCATGAAGCAAGATTGAGTTAAAGTTGCTGTCCTAAGATTCTGGATCAACAGCCTGATTTGCATTATATGAGATTTGCATATTGTCTGACATATATTCAGAGGGTATAATATTAATACCCTCAATTTGTATGCTCTTGCCATTGGTATGCAGTTTAGGTTCCTTCTTAAGGGTGGGCACCTCATCATTAATACATTGGCTATTACTAGCTGCTTTCTTATCAGTTGCTTGACTGACTAAACTACTTATCTTTGCTGTTCCAGTATAAGATAGTTGAGAACTGTCAATTGGATCAATTGAGTCCACTTCAGGAAGCTCATTGTTGATTTTCATCCTCTTATGATAGGGCCTGGAAGATATATTTGAAAGTACCAAAGAATCTTTCAAACTACCATTGATGGGGGAAGCTGAATGCCTCCTTATTTTGCTGTTGTTGACACCTTTGATTTTTATATCAGAAGGATAACTAGTCATTGTAGAGTTTGTACTGAAGGCAAAAGAAAAAGAACAGTGTTTATTTGCAACTTCTCTTATAACCACTATTATACAAGATGGAGATAAGAGAGAAAGAAGCAATGATACCAGATAGAATACTTGTCAGAATTGAAGACAATAGACTTAACATTTTTTATTCTTATTTTATTTATTTATTTTATTTTCCATTTTATTTTCTCTTTGAACTTAGGGTTAGGAATTAACATGATATCACATAACATGACTTAGTGTCACACATTGGTTATAGTCACATAATCATGTGTTATATAGAATATCATAGAAAATTCTAGAACAAGATGATATCATATAGCATATCTTATACATGTTGATCTTAAGAATAACATATGATTCTTTAGAGTAGACTAATGGTAGTGTAGTATGGACCAGTAGTCTAGCATATATAAAATAGATAGTTTTATACTAGGAACTTTATCAAGTCCTCTTATGTTAACTCTAATACAAGATTCTTTCTTTTGATTCTCTTTAAGGTCTTAAGTTTGTAACAATACTTGATAATCTAACTACAGAATAATAAAGCTATATAGTTAGAAACTTTAATGTAGTAATTTTAAACATTATCAAATAGTGAGAGTTCATTAGTTAGTAGTTAGAAAAAGTAAGTTGATAGTTCAGAAGAGATGCTTAAAGATCTATTGTGTTGCTGTAGGAGTAGATAGAGTCTAGTAGTGTTGCAGTGGGATAGTAGTCAAAGACTTGAGGGACAAAAGATCTACCAGGTTAACAATAGGCTTTAGTAATGCTGTAAACTTGAATTTTGACAAGATAACAAATTTCCTTACAAGAAGTATGTATATAAAACATCTCCAATATATATCTAAAATATATATTAGAGCAACTGGGTAAAAGAGTAAGATACTTCAAATCTCCAGAAATCCTAAGAGAACAGGATGAGGATTTCTAAAGATAATTGTTAGAATTGTAAATAATGGACTTGATTTTATTTCTCTTTACTTTTATTTTATTTTGGACTTAAACAGAAGGTGTGATGTAATGTTACATGTGACAGTCACACAAGTCACAGGGTAGTCAAATACATCACTATCACTATCACACAATCATATAACACAAAGAATATAAAAGGTTCTAGAATAAATAATATTATATGATATGGCAATAATATATTGGCCTTATGAAAAGCACATGTACTTTAGGGTAGGTTAGTTGTAGTGTGTACACAGACCATGGTCTGTAGTATATAAGATAGACTATCTTGTACTTAGAACTCTGTCAAGTTCTTTTGTATTACTCAATACAGAAGTTGTCTTTTATCTTTACTCAAGAACTTAAGTTATAACAGTAATGACTACTCTATATAATAGCAGGTCCATTATGATGTGTCAGAATTCTGTTTACATAAGCAGGGAATGATAATACTTAAATAATCAGAAACAGTTTAGAATAAAGAGACTAAATTGGAAAAGAGTTAGAGTATTTAACAAGTGCTTCTAGAGCATGGGAAAGTAGATGAGCAGATGAATGCAGATACTGAAAAGAGTCACAGAACACAGATCAGCTAGAAAATGCAGAAGATAAAAGCTTTGTAGAAGCAAATCTCCTTACAATATATAGACTATAAGATAAATATCTGTAGAACATGAGGTATTATTGATTGTAATATTATGTGACTACAGTCATATGCTTTGTCATGTGTTCTAATTATAACTTTTTTAAAAAAAATCAACAATTTATTACACAGGATGTAAAGATAATCTGTGGTAGCTACTTTGTAACTACTTATATAAAGACTAACTAAGAGAAAGAAAAAAAAAGAAAAAAAAGAGAATTAATATATAAAATGAGAAGAGAAAACTGCTATATTAAGTAATACCTTCATGGAAAGCAAAGGCCAGTAGATGGCTTAGTGTAGACCTTGATAAATTCCAATATTTGTTATATCTTCAACATTCATAAAGAATATAATGTCTTGTTTCAATTGTGTATGGCCTACATGGATAGCTAAATTTCTCCCTTAGGAAGGATCTTAAGCAATATTCACCTATAGGTGCATAATTTGTGATAGCTTTGGTGGCCCTCACACATAGTGAATTTGAATGACTGAATTACTTGATCCACAAACCCCCTTTAATGTATGAGGGTTTGATAGTGCAGAGTTTGTCATCTAATAGATCAAGGAAATGAGTACTCTTGAGATCCAATACTTAGAATATTATTTGCCAATTTTTAATGATGTTGTCACATTCTTCTTTTTTATTGAAGTCTCATAACTCTTTGCAAGGAAGTAGCAGAGAAAAGTTGAATTTCTTCATATCTTTATCAACCACATGATGATAAAGCCACTTGTCATTACTTGGACAATCCCAAAACTCTATGGCATTTTTTAAATATTCAGAAAAGAACAACCTAAGGTCTTTTGCAATGGCAATTGATTAGAGTTGATACAGATATATAGAGGAATTAAAGATGTGTTTAGCTATATGAATGTCATTCATGATGACAATAATATAAGTGGTTTCTGATATTTGAATAGCTTGGTTCATACCATATCTAATAGCAAAGAGTTTGGCTTTGGTTGAAGTGACATTGATAGCATGATGAATTATCTTTCTAATGTTATTGGAAGAAGAGTGGACATAAGAAATAGATATGGCAATGTTGTTTCTAATGCTAGCATCTGAAACAATGACAACAGATTTGTAATCCAGTGATGTATTTGAGAAGATATTGTCAAGATTGCAAAGATGAGATGTTTTGTTTTCCTTATCTTTGCAGTTTGCTTAATAAAAAGAAAAACAACTAGAGAAGTTTTCAATTAATCTAAACCCAGGGGAAAATTCACTATTAAGAGAATCAAAAGATGGAAAAATTCCATTGAGACAATTATTAGCATCTACAATAGAAATCTTGATCTTGAGTTGTTGCTTGAAAGTTATGTTTTCCAAGAAAAGACAATGAGAAGGGGCATTCTTGGAGTGCCTGCTTTTAAGGATTGTGTTGATCACATGATTAGAAGGTAATATAGCAGTTCTAATTTTGTGTCTACTACTGATTTTTTAAAGATACAGATACAGATGAATAGGAATTAAACTAGTAATAGCTTCAACTCCTAGTATAGAAGAGGTGCAAAAAGCACCCATGATCAGATAGTAGCTCTATGTTGTATTTTCCTAAGTTCTTTGAAAGGATATAAAAGAGAGGTTTTATTGAAGAACCACAATGGAAACCTATAAAGTGCTATAGAAAGAATGCATGATCTATATAAGAGGCATTTTTGATGAGAGAGTAGACCTCTTGTTGAATTTCCCAGCATTTTCATGTATTTGACAGTAGACAATACTTTGTTGACATAGAACTTGACATGTTGTCAGAAAGACAATTTCCTATCAAAAATAAAGCCTAAATACTTCCAGTTTTCTTTTGGACAAAGAGTAGGTTCTCTGAGAGGAAGGTTGAAAAGTCCACAAGATCTGGAAAAATGGAAAATCTTGGATTTTCTATGTTTTATAACTAGTCTGAACTGGTTAAGTAAAGATGAAATAATACTATAACTACAAAAGAGAAAAGCATTAGTTTTTTCAAAAGATTTTTCTTGTGAAATGAAAATTCCATCATCAATAAAGGAGAGAAATGATACTAGTATGTTGAGACTTTTAGATCTTTTTTCAAAAATATGAAAAATCAGTAAAATGTAAAGAGCAGAAAGAATAGGAAAAAGAGTGGATTCTTGTCCAATACCTATATCTACATCTACATTGAAGAAAGGGGAAACAAAGTCATTCTACAAATATTGGGTTTTCCTACCAACTAAATAGTTAAAAAAGAAAGAAGAAATTTTTGAATTAAAAACCAGCTTTGTTCAGAATTAAAGGAAGAAGCTGATAATTGAGCAAGAGGAAAAATTGAGCAATGTCAAAAGCCAATGTTCTCATTTGACAGTTTTTGACTCAATCTGAATAGATGAGATATGTGAGGAATACTTCAACATCAGTGGTCAAATGCTATTTCAACCCTTCTAATTGATTTAGGTGTACAAAGTTTAATGAAATATCTTGAAATTGAATTCTATCACTAATAAATTTTTTAACAAAATTTCCCAACATATTCAAAAAACAATTGGATAAAACATTTTCAGAGAATTATAAGCTATCTTATTGGGCTTAGAGATAATAATAGATGATGAAGTTTTAAATGCATAGGCTATAGACCTAGGTCAATACACATATTAGCAATGTTAACAATATTAGTGAGACACTTGTTATTTTTGATGACTACTTTAAGATACTTCTATAAAATACAATCTGGTCATAATATCTTCTAATTTGATAACATCAATGTTCTTGATGTATTTTTTGATTGTGTTAATATCTAATTGTGAAGCAACCTTATTTGTTGTAATGATAAGATCTCAATGATCATGCATAAAAAATCTGCCAAAATTTCTGACTTGATGCTTTTTAAAACTCTGTTGATATTAGAAATGTGATCGTCTAATGATAACATAAACTTTGAACTATTGTTAGCTCCTATAGGAACAATAATCTGTTACCTAGATAGCCCCTTTGTGATCATGTTAATCCTCAATTTAAGCTTACCAGAATTGTTAATGGTTTTGTGTATTTCTTCAATTTTCTTCAAAGAAATATTGGAGAAGCTTTTCTTAATCTTCAAGATTTCCTTGATGTTAGGAGATAAGGCTTGTACATATGATTAACTATCCTTGTTGATGTCACGTGCCTCTTCATCATCACTAAAAAGAAAAAGAAAAAGAAATTCAAAAGAAAAGAAATATAAAATCAAGAAAAATAGATAAAATAAAAAGAAAAATGTTAGTGTCCAAAGCATTCCATAACATAGGTTTAGTCAGTTGTTTGTCTCCATATGGAATAGAAGAAGACTCAAGACCTTGAGGACCACTTATGTTCTGACCTTAAGGAGTATATGTGTCTATGTCATAGTTAGACACATTTTTATCTTGTGAATTGGGCATGTTGCTTGATGTCACCACCTTGTCTTAAGTGTTGTTCTCCCTTTCCTTTAGTAACATATATGAAAGTGAAAGGCCTTGAGATTCACTGAATTTGTTGGCCTGATCAGCCCAGAAGGGGTTGTTACTTTGAGTCTCTATCCTTTTGATGTAAGGAATGGAGAAGATGCTGGAATGTGCTGATGACACTGACTTATCTCTTAAAATATCCACTTCCATATCCATGTTGTCATTGTTGAAGATTATTGGAGTAATACTGGTATTGAAGATTTCTGGAAACAATGTATTTACTAATTCTCTTTTAGGTGCTACCATACAAGATAGTGGTACAAGAGAAAGAAGCATCTTCTAATTATAACTCCTTCTATAAATACTAAGTAAATAAATAATAGAAAATAAAAGAAATAATATTAATTATTCCATAACAAATATAGTGTCATATACAAGTCCACTCATC
>Ga0157359_1000736_pt1 | contig 12403 bp, 10 predicted proteins | sample AttcapACBM3_FD_111482 | JGI IMG/M metagenome (GOLD analysis project Ga0157359, IMG submission 111482) | Fungus gardens microbial communities from leaf cutter ant in Botucatu, State of São Paulo, Brazil - Atta capiguara ACBM3 | ecosystem: Host-associated > Fungi > Mycelium > Unclassified ...
CTCGTACTCCCGCTTCGGTTCTCTCCATTCTCGCTCTATTTCTACCACTCCCAGGCCCATCACTCCCGCTACGCCCTCCCATCTCTCAAGGAGTCAAACTTCCCAGAAGACCCTTCCACGCTCAGTCACTCCCGCTGTTGCAACCCCAAGGTCCTACACTCCTGCTCCTGTCTCTACCAGATCAATGACTCCGGGTCCTGGCTCTCACTACTCTTCTGCTTCTGCTTATGCCTCACGCTCCCAGACACCGGCACCCGCCTCGGCACACAGTCATTCTCATACTTACAGTGCTGCAGTTCCTCCCCTGCCTACCTCTCCGAAGCATCGCAGGCTCTCGCAGTCGTCCCCCCCAAAAATAGTCAGGAGTACCAGTGAGGAGAAAGCCGATGCTAGGCAAAGGTGGATCCCTCCTTCTGACACCAGAGTCTTGGTTGAAACAGAGGCTGGTTCCTACTACCAAAAGCTACACGGAAGCCCTTTAAGGCCCATTGGTGTCAGTGCGAAAACCTGATTCCCATTCCTTGCGTTGATCGTCCACTGGTTAGATATCTCTTTGCTTGCATCTTGTTTTCAATCTTATAGTACCGCATGTTTGCTGCCTCGTGTCCTTTTGCTGTCCTTTTTGTCCTCTTTTGAGGATCGCGTCTCTATAGATTTTCTCTCTGTCTAATGTAGCCTTACCTTGCTTTTCGTTGTACCCTTCATCCCCCCTCTGCCCCACTGATCCGGTTCATTCTTCCTTCTTCCCTCTTCCCTTCTTATGTGGCATATGTTACCTGTTATACCCTTAGTATCATGACTCATGCCCTTTAGAATTGTATAAACTACATGTCCTTCTCATAATCGGTTTCTTTTCCTATTTCGGCCTTTTTTTTTTACTTGCTTGCCTGTCAAGTGGATGTGGGCTTTTGGAGGAATTTTGTTGGGATGGTTCATTTGGTCACGATATTGATGGGAAGTTGGGGTAGTGGTGAGGCGAAAAGTAATGGTTGGTAATTGTCTTGCTGTTATCTTTATTCAATGATATATTTGTTGTTTTGGTTGTTAATCTAGCTTACTGGCCTGGTGTTCTTGAAAAAAGACATTTCTACTGCATCTCTAGAAGAGAGGATAAGACTCACATCACACAACCCACTCCTACTAATTTTTCGTTGTTAATTAACTTTCAACAATGTTTCAATATTCATTGCTATATATATTTATGATTTGCTCAAGTTGGTATATTGGACATGACAGTTCAGAAGTAGAATTCCAAAGTTATTTGAGAAGCTAAAGGGTTATATGGAGATACTTTTGTCCGAATCCTATGTTATGTGATTTACTTGATTTTATGAGTTCTATAATGTTAAAATTTTAAAAAATCAAGTGTTGGAAACAGACTAGCTACTGAACTAGTTACATTCAAAGGTCACAATGTCAAGCTGAGCTTGACATTTGGCTAGAATTATATATGCACTTCATACTACATTCATAACATCAAGTGGAATAAATAATAGTTGTCTATGTTTTTCTTTGAGGTTGATTTTCCAAGCGTGAACTACGATAATACTACTAATAATAATAATCTTTTTACTCTAGAAAAAATATAAATAGTTGTTGGATATAGCCAGAAAAATTATCAAGTCTTTATAGCTATTCTATTCTTGGTTATCACTCTAGACAACAAGGCTTAGTACTTAAGACTATACTTTCCTGAGTCTGATAATAACATCAGTAACATACTACTCTCTTTTCTTCTACTTAACTTCTATTCTGTAAGGGAACCTTTTCTTTTGCAAAACTCTAATACTCCACCACTGCTACTGAAGTCTGTAGAGATCTCTTCTTCTCTAAAACACTGAACACTACTGTTGACCTCACAGAGTTTGTCCAATCAACTCTTCTGCTCTCTACTGCTAATCTTTATTAAGTCTAGTCCTGTCTGTCATTGCTGCCCTTCTTTACCTATCACTAGTGGTAATCTCATTTCCTTTCTAAGTTGACATTCTAGATGTTTCCATCAGAAACCCTCCTGGTCATACTTTTAGGACAACTAAGTGAAGTCTGTAGCATTTAGTGGAGTTTGCAATCTTTAGGAAATTTTCTGGAAGTAATATCCATACTATATATTCCAATCTCCTAGATCAGCTTCATAAGAAATAGTAAAAATAGCATAGCTAAGGATAAAAGACTACAGTATTAGTCAGAGTTTAACAAGTGTGAAAACTTATCAAAGTCTGTAGTATTGTAGGCTTTCCAGAATGATCTTGGCTTCAGCTTATGTGCTATACTATCTATGTGTCACTTGGTTGCAACTTCAAGAGTTGAAGTCAAGTTCAACAAAGAGAATACTAATAAAAATAAGCATGTTAACTTAACACTGGGATTTAGTGTTAATAGTGTAGAGACTATAGTTGATTATCAGACTAGAAAAGTCCAGAGTATCTACCAGTCCTTAAATACAGAATTAAGTATCTAAAAAACTTGGAAACTTAAGTGGTGTAATTATAGCAAGACACTGACTAGAAATGGGGTTTGGAATAGAAGTAAACTCTATTATAGAAGACTGATTACTCAGTGTTTAATAGAAGATAACATTGTTATAGAAGATAGGTTTACAGAGATAGACTTAGTATATAATAAATGTTTCTAATAGAATATTAGCCTGGAAAGAGGGGAGAGTTATCACTAGCAATAAAGAAAGAGAGATAGCAATAATAGACAGAACTAGACTTGATAGAGGTTAGTAATAGAAAGTGTTAGGAGCAATTCACACTTGCCAAGAATGTCCACAAATGTAGTATAGAAGACAGGAATAGAAGAGTTAACTTAGCATTACAAGAGAACAGAGAAAAATGAAAGTGATGTTATGCAGATAATCAACCTTAGCTTCAATAAATAATGTTGTGCCCAGCCTATTCATTGTGTAGTCATAATTTTGGATGATGGAAGCTTGGAAAGACTTAGAATAAGTGTGATACAAGTCCAAGTTGATTATCAGACTAAGGAACTATACATGGTGGTCAAGTTCTTAAATACAATATTATATTAGAAAATGCTTTTTTGCAAAAGAACATACTCTTATAGAGTTCTTAAGTATGTAAGACTTCTTTGAAGACATTAATGAGGAGACTTTATACTCCTAAATGATATCTTAGACTCTCTTGAGTAGACACCTACTTGAGAGATAGTATAGTTGTCAAGATCAAAGAATATAGACTTAGTTTTTTCTTCATTTTCTTTCTCATTTTATTTTTCTTTCAAGTTATTTTCATTTTTCTATTTTTAGAACTCTGGGGTTAGGGTTAGAAGTGATTGGTCACACTGTCACATCAGTCACATCTGATGGTGTGGTCACAGCATTAATCACGAGACTTAAGAGAAGGAAGTAGAAGGTTCTAGAACAAAGTGATGTCATATAACATGAACACCATATGTTGGCCTCATGCTTTACACATGGTCAGTTAGGGTAGGGTGCACAGTAGCTAGCATGGACTATCTGTAGGAGTATATAAGGTAGACCATTTTGTAAAGGGCTCTTTATCAAGTTCTCTTGTGTTTACTCTAATACAAGAGTTTGTTCTTCTATCTAACTCTAAAGGTTTAAGATCATAACAGTAGTAGCCATTGATCAAACTAGATCTTAGGGAGACAAGGTCTTTAGAGATAAGAAATGCCAAACAATTTATATAGTTACAAATATTCAGATGGTAGAAGAAGGCAGGAACATACTGGATTAGAAGCTGACAGAGTCTAGAATAGATTTGCAAGTAAGGGCAGCCTATGGAAATGGTAAAGAAGGAATAGAAATAGGTATCCATAAGCAGAAAACTATCATCAGTTTAATGTCAGGTTGCAAATAGAGAAATAACCATATGCTTACAAGACTGTAGAAAGCTTTCTTGTAGTTTAGGTCTCTATTCTCTATTTCCATTCTCTATATTTGTAGACTAATACATAAGCCTTGAGTGGGAAGGAGTAAGGAAGAGGATCCTCATCTGAATTTTCCCACTTTAGAGCAGTTTAACCTCTATTTTATTGAGTGAGTGTTGTTAGTATCTACTATTACTTTCAGGAAAGTTTTTGAGAATTCTAGTAGCTTGGAAAAGGCTGGAAAGATAAGTATTAGTTAGTATTTTCAGTTATGAGGTCTAACTTGAAGGGTGTCTTTGGAGTGTATTATTTAGGATAGATAGTGTTGCTGGAAGCTTTTAAGGAGTTTTGCAATCTATTTACTAGATTTTCCAAAGAAGCTTGTTACACAGTGTAAGATTCACTGTTTAGAAGTATATTAGTAAGGGAAAGTATTTACAAGTAGATGTTATTTGTATATTTATTTTAATATCCTTCCTAACTTCATTTTTTCACATTTACAAGAGCTCTTTTAAGGATTTTATATGTTTTAATCTTATTTTATATTATTGTTTCTACTTCTTCTCTTAATCCATGAAGCCAATATCATTTTCTTTGAATTCTTTAGTGTGCAGTTAAAGACTAGTGTTGCATAGTTTTTGTTGTGCTCTAACATAACCTCTTTTCTATTAGATCTCTGTTACTGGAATGATAATATCATATAATATGTTTATAACATAGTCTTTAGGATAGAAATATAGCATAGACCATCAACCAAGTGTATATAAGATAAATACTTTGTACTAAAAACTTTATTGAGTTCTTTTGTACTAATATCAATATAAGGTTTTTTTCTTGACTTAATACTTTGAGTTTTAAACTGTAATACTTACAGTAGACTTAACTTATAGTTTTTAGTTAGGACAAGTAAGACATTATTTTGAGATTTACCTAGTTCAGGACATACAATTCTAAGATTGACTGGCAAAAAGAAAAAGTTGTTGTAATGTACTGTTTTATCCACTACTTTTGTTACCAAGATATCCAGAGAAGCACTGGATATGTTACAATCAATGTCTCCTGAAGACAGCATGGAAAAGGGCCAAGGGTATGATGATATGATCAGCTGTGCTGCAAGTAGTCTCAGTCAGTGCCTCATGTAGTAGGTACTACAACCTTGCCTTATCTTTATTGCTTCATTATGTCATCAACTTCATGTACCACACACTGTTTCACTTCTAACCAGTATATATAGCGTAGATACTATCCTGTATCCTTATGCTTTACCAATTCTTATACACTCCTTATCCTTTCTCAAGTCTTTGCCTAAGTGCAACCTGAGCTTTAGCTTAAGGTCTTAACATTTGGTAAAGTGTCGATAAGCTTACCTTGCAAGAGAGGTGTAAAGGAACAAACCCAAGGACGAAACTAGACAGAGTTACCTATTGGAAAGAACCACGACAAGTTCTAGACAAATGGACAATATTGAGGCATTATCAGAACAACTAGAATCCTTGCAGATCATGCACAAAGCCTCAACAGATAACGAATGAACAGACACAGAGATGTCAGTAGCACCAGAACCAATGGCAGTAACAAGCTAAGAGAACATTCAGACAGGATTGCCAAAGAATATGGTACCAGACCTAGGGTGGTTTGATGGTGACTGAACGAAGTTTGAAGACTGGTGGAGAGGGATCAGATTATTCCTCAAAAGCAACAGGGTTATGGAGACCGACGATAGGATTACAGCAATCCTAGCTTGCCTCAGGGGAGGTGTAGCAGAAATTTATGCACAATGGAAGCTCAATGAGCTGGATGAAGAATTAGGAATCCAGGATTGGAACGACTTTGTAAAAGAACTCAAGATAACATTCAGCGACAAGATGAAGGCAGCAGATGCCAAATGGAGAATAGAGATATTCAAACAAGGAAAAAAGAACACAGTGGATTTCATAATTGAATTCAAAGCATTAGCCATGAAGGCAGACACAGATGAGCTATATGCTATCTTCCTATTGAAGAAGAATGTACGACACGATATTATTAAGACAATATTGGGTTATCCACTCATTAGTAATGTCCGAGACACTCAAGAAATGGAAAGTGGCAATCACATCAGTAGGACAAGGATACGAATCCACAGAAGGAAGACATAACTACAAGACTAGCACTGGAACAATTTACAAAGGACAAGGACAACCAATGGATATTGGGAAGTCCAATGATAATTTCAAAGATGAGAAGCCCAAGTGCTTTAACTGCAACAAGTATAGCCATATGGCAAAAGAATGCCAAGTGAAAAAGAAGGAACAAGAAACACAAACATGTTTCAAATGCGACAAGAAGGGGTATATTGTCAAAGATTGTAAAGGGAAACAGACGATGAAGAAACGGAAGGTGCAAGAAGAATTAAATGATGAAGACAAAGAGAATAAACAGGGTTTTGGCAAAGATCTTGAGTAGGCATGGTACAAGAGATCTCCCATGTAAATTCCCAGAATAATAAATATATTATTCCAAATCACTGAATTAGCAAGGGAAAGAAGGAATTAAACATGCAAGCAAATGTCAAGATGAAAAATAGCAAGAAGTTGAAAGTAAAGGCATTGGTGGATTCTGGATGCATGTATACAGGAATTGATGAACAACTGGTCAAGGACAAAAGGATTCAGACCAAACTGATAAACTTCTCGTTTGAAGTATTCAACGCCAATGGAACAAAGTCAGTGATTTGGAATAATATAGAAATCAAAATCAACAGACATAAGGAAATCTTGGAAGCAGCAGTAACGGACCTGGATAGAACAGACATGTTCTTAGGACATGACTGGTTGGTCAAACATAATCTGGAAGTCAACTGGAAAAATGGAACTATCAAATTCATGAGATATCCAGGAAATTGTACAATGAAACACGAAGACATATGATTCAAATCCAGGAGAACTAAGGCAACGAAAACAACAGATAATAAGGAACAGGACAATGGAGAAATCAGAAAGGAACAGGACAAGACAAATCCAGAAGATTTACCAGAATATATTCAACCCTTTACTCATTTATTCAACAAAAAGAAGTTTGAAAAACTACCAGAAAGACTTGAATGGGATCATAAGATAAATCTGACAGATAAAGCCCCAAAGGAACTAAATGCGAAGGCCTATGCAATGACACTAAAAGAGGAAGAAGCCTTAAACCAATGGCTAGACGAACAACTCAAGGCAAGACTCATTGTGGAATCAAAGTCAAGATATGCAGTGCCCTGCTTCTATATTCCAAAGAAGGATGGTTCATTACAGTTGGTTCAAGACTACAGAAAGTTAAACCAAGTCATGATAAAGGACAAAATGCCACTACCTCTGATTGGAGAAGTAATCGACAAACTCAAGAAAGCAAGATACTTCAACAAATTGGACTTGATTTGGGAATACAACAATATATGAATCAAAGAGGGAGACAAGTGGAAGGCTGCATTCTTGACCAACAAAGGACTATTTGAACCTCAAGTGATGTACTTCGAACTATGCAATTCACCGGGAACCTTTCAAAGGATAATGAACAGTATTTTCCAAGAACTACTTCATGAAGGTATACTGGCAAACTACATGGACAACTTTGTAATACTAGCAAAGACAATGGAAGAACTGGAAGAACAAATGATCAGATTCCTAAAGATAGCAGAGAAACACAATTTGTGTTTTAAACAATCAAAATGCAACTTTAACATGGAAGAAATCCCTATCCTAGGTGTAGTAGTTGGAAAAAAACAAGTCAAGATGGAACAGGAAAAGATAAAGGTGGTAAAGGAGTGGAAAACACCAACAAGAGTCAAGGACATCGAGAGTTTCCTTGAATTCACCAATTTCTACTGACAATTTATCCACAACTTCAGTCACACAGCAAGGCCACTAAACAAACTGAAGGGCAAGAAGGAATGGAAATGGGAGGAAGAATATCAAAAGGCGTTTGAAGAACTCAAGGAAAAGATCACAAGTCAACTGATTCTTTCTTTACCAAGAAGAGAGGGAAAATTCAGAGTGGAAACAGATGTATCAGGCCATGTAATAGGAGGAGTTCTATCCCAAAAACAAGAAGTGAAATGGAAACTGATAGCTTTCTTGTCAAAAATGATGCAACCAGCAGAACGAAACTACGAGATCTATAATAAAGAGCTACTGGCAATAGTGGAGGCTCTAACCAAGTGAAGACAATACCTGTTGGATGCAAAGGAACCCTTTGAAGTTTGGATGGACCATGAAGACTTAAAGTACTTCAGGGAACCTCACAAGTTGAATGAATGACAAGTGCAGTAGTATCTAAAATTGCAAGACTACGACTTCATGCTGAAACATATACTGGAAAAGACAAATCTGAAGATGAACATTCTTTCAAGGAAAGATCAAGTGAACACTAAAGAGAACAATAAAGATGTTCAACTCTTGAAGGACAAACTATGACAACTAAGGATGACAGCAGAAATCATGATAATCAACAGAAAAACGACAATAGAAGAAGGCAATATACTCAAGGAAATCAAAAGAAATATGACAAGAGAGAAAAAAGTTGTTCAAGCACTGAAGAAAGAGGATGGTCTAACCTGGAAAGAAGATGGAGTAGTGTACATGGAAGAAAGAGTCTATGTACCAAACAACAGGAAGATTAAGGAGGAAATTCTGAAGGAAAATCACGATTTGGCAGATGTAGGACATTCAGGGCAACATAGGATGCTGGAATTAATCAAGAGGACTTACTGGTGGCTAGGGTTAAAGGAAGATATCAAGAAATACATACAAGAATGCTTTAAATGCCAACAGAACAAAGTCTAACACCAAAGAAAGGCAGGAGAATTACATTCATTGGAAATTTCAAAAGGACCATGGCAAGAGATTAGCATTGACATCATAGGACCCTTACCAAAATTAAATGAAATGGACGCAATAGTGGTCATTGTAGACTGATTCACAAAGATGATCAGACTGAAGGCAACAACAATGAATATATCATCGGAAGGAATCACAAAAATCTACAGAGACAAAATCTGGAAACTACATGGAATATCCAGAAAAATCCTAAGCGACAGAGGACTGCAATTTGCATCAAAATTCATGGAGGAGCTCACAAAGGCACTAGGAACAAAGAAACAACTATCGATAGCATACCATCTCCAAACAGATAGTCAAATGGAAAGAATCAATCAAGAGATAGGAACATTTCTACAACATTATGTGAATTACCAACAAGATGATTGGACAAATTGGCTAGCTGCTGTGGAATTCCAGTATAATGACAAGAAACATGCGGCAACAGGAAGGATCCCATTTGAGTTAAACTTTGGAAGACATCCATGGAAAGGAGACCTCATAGTGCAAACAGAGATTCCACAAGTAGAAGAATTCATGAAGAAACTACAGAAAAGCTGGGAACAAGCAACGAACACAATGGAAGAAGCTCAGAAGAATATGAAGAAGCAGTTTGATAAGAAAAGAAGGAATCCTCAAAGATTGAAGGTTGGCAACAACATGTGGCTGGAGAACAAAAATATCCATTTGAACTGACCCTCAAAGAAGCTGGACAATAAAAGATATGGACCATTCAGAATTTCGAAGAATATTGGATCGGGAGCATTTGAACTGGAGCTCCTAGAAGAATGGATGATTCATAATGTCTTCAATAAGGACTTGCTGACACAATGTGTGAAGCTGAAGTTCAAAGGACAACATGAGGAGCCAGCACCTCCTCCAATGATTATTAATAAAGAAGAAGAATATGAAGTAGAAGAAGTCAGGAAGCATAGGAAATGAGGAAGGGGAACACAATACTTGATTCACTGGAAAGAATATGAAGATGAACATGACCAATGGATAGCGGAATCAGGGTTGCCTCATGCAAAAGATGCGATAGAAGACTATTGGACCAGGTATTCAAGTTGAAATCCATAAAGAGGGGGGTAAAATCCCACTTTGACAGCCCAAGAAATCACTCAAATTTTAAAGCAACTCCACAAACAATATGTCTACCCAAAACATGAACAACAACACCTACACCACGGCATCTGTATCCCCAAACCCATACATTTCCAGGAAACTAAATAATATGGATCAAGCTCAAGTTATGAAGAGAGAGAGGGAGGACTAGGAGAGAACATACCACAAGACATTGAAGAGATTGGAGGCAATGATTAACATTCAAAGAATGATGAAGGATATAAAGAAATTAGCAAAAGAAACCAATACGACAGTTATGGAAATGGAAGGGACAATTCTGACGGCTAACATTAATAATTAAATAACAAATGCTATGAATATCACTCAGATTGCAGAAGACCTTTGATATCTGGTTCAAAGTGACATGGACAAATGAGCATTCCAAATCCAAAGGATGCTGGCCAACAAATTGGATTGATACAAAGGAAAAGAAAACAATTATGTGAATGAAAATATTTGGGAAATTCATGACCTATATATTGAAGAGGGAGTACAAGACAAAGGGAAAGGAAGAGAAGAAGAAGAAGAAGTAATATTAATCAAGCCATACAAAGCATTGGAGTCAACCTTGACAAAGAGTTCAAGTTTCATTGACAAGGAGATTGATAATCTTCTCAAACACATGAAATTTGTCAAATCCCCTACCCAAACAAGAATATTCCAACCACCTCCCCATTATCAATTGCTTCACTTTAGAGGAGAACAAGATCCTAACTTCTGGAAAGAAGTAGCAACAGCTTTGGTGGATAACAAAAACAATATGGAAACATCAAGAAATGGATATACTATCAAGATGTTCCAAGGAGGACCTCCACATGAACTATTCTTCATTGCAATTGACAACTGAGATCAGGTCATTATCGGTCCTAACAAGAAAACAGTCGCAATATATGTGGTTGGAGAATTGGAGGTATTGATTTAATTTCATGAGGACATGAAAGCTGAAAACAGGGTATTGTTATGATCGATACCTCGAGAATATAGTATGGAGTTGGGTTGAGGATATGACGACATGATCAGCTGTGCTGAAGTAGTCTCAGTCAGCATCTCATGTAGTAGGTGCTACAACCTCATTTTCTTCTCCTTGTTTCCTCATGCTTTATGACTCATTTGCCTCATGGACTATTCACTGTAACAACATGTTCCATAGTATATATAGCATAGATACATTCCTGTATCCTTATGCTTTACCACTTGAATCTTATCCCTTATACTTTCTCAAGTCTTTGCCTAAGTGTAACCTAAGCTTTAGCTTAAGGTTGTAACAAATACCCCACAACTCTCACTGTACATTTAGAACTTTGAGTTGGTATTTGCTAAGAAAAAATTTGATCTACTCCCCAACAACCACCATTACAGATTATATATATCTCTTCAAATCTCTGATGGTCATACTGGTATTTTTTATTAAGAAAAAGAATAGTTTTTCATGGTTGGTTCAGGATTACAAAGCTCTTAATGCTGTAATAGTGAAAAATAGGTATCCTTTATTACTGATCTAGTGTCTAAGCTTCAAGATGCCTGATATTTTACAAATCTAGATATATGCTGGAGTTTTAGCAATATTTGTATTAAGTCCAGAGATGAGTAGAAGGCTGCTTTTTGCACAAACTATGGTTTTTTTAAACTTCTGGTAATACTATTTAGTATGACTAATGATCTCATAACATTCCAGATTATAATAAATGGTATTTTTCAGGATCTCATAGTTAAAAAGATTATAATAGTCTATTTGGATGACATTCTCATCTTTACATGGACCTTATAAAATTACCACAAGGCAGTATACAAGGTTCTCAAAGTTCCAGCTAAGCACAAGTTGTTTTGATGCTTTAAAAAGTGCATGTTTAACAAGTAGTAGATAAAGTACCTGGGACTGGTAATTTCTGAAGATCAGATAGCAATAAACCCTTTCAAGATAGCCAGTGTTTGCAATTGGCTAACTGTCAGAATTGAAGACAATAGACTTAGTCTCTATTTTATTTTCTTTCATTTTCCTTTTATTTTCTCTTATTTTTTATGGTGAAGTAAAAGACAAAGAAGACAAAGGAGGACACCATTACAGGTCACATGACACAGTCACAAAAGTCACACACTTATATAATGCAAGGGAATGATGTAGATAGATAATATCATAACAATGGATAGTATATATGTTAGTCTTAAGGCAAACATATGGCCTTTAGGGTAGGCTAGAAAAGTAGGCTAGAAAAGTAATAGTACAGGCCATTGTAGTTTAGTATATAAGGTAGATGTTTCTATATGGAGTTCTCTATTGAGTTCTCCTATGTTACTCAATACAAGAGTGGTCTTTTGTTCTAACCCTTGGACCTAAGTCATAACACTAATTCTATATAGTCATACAAATATGTAGATATTCTTAGGATTTACCAACTTCTATTGCAGATTTATCTATAGCTTTCTGGACATAGCCTGCTCTTTTTTTAACATTACTAATAGCCATATTACTTGGGTTTGAGATTCAGACTAACAGTATGTCTTTGCAGTACTAAAGATAGTTATTATCATAGTACTAGTTCTAGCCTCTCTAGATACCTCCACACTATCTAAAGGCTATATATATTATA
>Ga0157359_1000737_pt1 | contig 12393 bp, 5 predicted proteins | sample AttcapACBM3_FD_111482 | JGI IMG/M metagenome (GOLD analysis project Ga0157359, IMG submission 111482) | Fungus gardens microbial communities from leaf cutter ant in Botucatu, State of São Paulo, Brazil - Atta capiguara ACBM3 | ecosystem: Host-associated > Fungi > Mycelium > Unclassified ...
CTTGGATATCCTTATTCCTAATATCCAAGGATCACTAGTATATAGAGTGACTTACTAAGCAGTCTCTATTCCAGATAGTTACTCTAGATAGACTACCTAGTATATAAACTAGTAGCTTACACTGTACTAGCCTTATCTTGAAAATTAACTAAAACTAACACCTTCTTCTAGTATTGGCAAGTATATACCTTATCACCCTCTGGTGGTTCTAACCCACTAAGTGTTAGAACTGTTTTAGAATTCGAGAACTATATCTATTTTAGTTTATTAAAATCTTCGAATTTCTAAAGGCTGTTTGAATTTTTATCTTTTATTTAAGAAAATTTAATTAATTATCACAAATAGTAGACTTAAATTTATTTTTATTTTTATTTATTTTCTATTTTAAGAAACTAGGATTAGAGTTTAGCATGACATTATATGTCACTGTCACAAACAGTCATATAACAAGACCCAGTGTCACATATCAATCACACAAATCATATGGCACAATGGAAGATAGTAGAAGGTTCTGGAAGAAATGATGTCATACAATATGTATAACATATATCAACCTTAAGGTAGACACATAGTCATTTAGGGTAGGCTAATTATGTTAGGCATAGTTCACACTTGAAGGTAAAAGTTCACAGAGTTGGCTTAAACATGTATGGAGTATAGAAACTTCATACAATAAGTTTGATGATGCAGACTTGTCAGAATAATCTTGGTCTCAACTTATATATTGTGCCTTCTACAAGCTACATGGTTGCAATTTTAGAAAATGGTCTTATAAGAAGTAATAAGAAGAGAAGTAAAGTATGTTGCCATTGACATTAAAGATTTAGCATCAACTTTAGTTGATTATCAGGCTAGCTAATATAACAAAAAGAGTAACTAAAACAGATCTCTGAGTAAGTGTTTCATTAGTAAAATACTACATAGGAGTTCAGATTTGGAGAGGAGAAAACTCTGTGTAAAGTCTGAGTAAATTTGCAGAGTTTGAAGGAAATAATTAGGCAATGGACATAAATGAATATGACTATGGATTTTGACTCAAATAAAGCAAAATAATCATGGACTTTTAATGGAATTAAGTCTATTATAAAGTACCAAACCACTGATGGAGTTTTGGGCACAAATAAGACCAAATAACTATGGGGATTTGATGTCATATTGAAGTCAAACATGTCTCAGATATGTTTTAGAGTTTGGAATATAACAAATTGCAGTAGTAGCATAAATTATTAGTCTGAGTATATAAGGTAAACAATCTTGTATAAAGTTCTCTATTAAGTTCTCTTGTATTAATCCTAATACAAGGTTTCTTTACTCAACCCACTCTAAGGTCTTGTGATCATAATACTAAGTTCTCCAAGTTTACTTCTAAGATATACAACTAGTACAGTTAGTAGAGATATAGTATATAAGCTAAAGCCAAAGATTGTTCCAACCTATCTTTCATATTTTCAGATAACATACTAAATAACTTATTTGGACTTCTGAGATATCTTACTAGATCTTAGATAATAAGATATGAATAATGTCTAACATCTTATGAATAATACATGATATTTAGAATAAGTTAGATAATGTCTTACACAGACTAACTAGCTAATATAGATACTTTGTACTAGAAACTTTATTGAGTTCTCTTGTATATAAGGTTTTTCTTTTGACTATTTACTAAGTTCAAGTTGTAACATCTATGTTTATCTCTGAACAACTCAATATCACTATCATTAGTATTATAGTCTTTTTCTATATATCAAAACTTTTAGGCTTCAGCAACTTTCAAATTTGTTTTTACTTCTCTGATATCTAGACAAACTTCACATATCTTACAGAGTTTGCTCCTAATCTTTTTATGGTCTCTTCTAAATATTATGAATTTACTCATATCTTGTCAAGCATAATTTACAACAAAAGACAAAAGCCCATAAGTTTGGCTTAAAAATGTAAAAAGTATGGAAACTCTATACAAAAAGCTCAGTGATACAGACTTGTTAAAACAATCTTGTCTTCAGCTTATATACTATGCTGTCTGTTATAACTCAAAACCCTTAGAATTGGATTAAAAGATAACCTTGTATTGGGTAACACAAGAAAACTCAATAGAGATTCCTTTACAAACTAGTCTACCTTATATACTACTATCGATGGTCCATGCTAACTACTGTGTACTCTACCCTAAACAACCATGTATAGTACATGAGGTCAACATGTGGTATCCATGTTATATGATATTATTTGTTCTAGACCCTTTTACTTTGTTCTCTGCATCTCGTGGTCTAACCCTAACCCTATGTTCTAAAAATAGAAAAATAAGAAAATAAAACAAAATGAAAATGAAAATGAAGAAAAAAATAGAAAGAAACTAAGTCCACCATTTGTAGACTTGACACTGTTTGTCTGCTATATGGTTGCAACTTTAAATAATTTAATTAAGTCTGAATAGAAGTTAAGTACTGATGGTGGTATGTTATCATTGAACACTGGGAATTGAGTTCAATAATGTTTATCTTTATCTTTATCAATTATCAAACTAGTGAATTACAGTATAACTACTAGCTTTATATACAGATCAGATAATTAGGAAATACTTGGGGGATCTCAGTGTATAGCCCAAGTAGAAGTTTTAGTAGTGAAATATTGAAAGAGATTGAATAGGAGAACTTTACTATGAAAGACTAAGTTAATGAGTTGTATTACCACTATGAGAACATGTTACAAGAAAGATAGCTATCATAGAAGATAGGCTTTTGTTAGACATGTTTAAGTGTATCACCACTATAGTGATATATCTTCAGGATAGATAGACTTAGCATATGATAGCATTCTTCTCTTAAGACTAAGCCTTTGAAATTCTATTTAGTTTATTCAAAGAACTCATAATGGTGCCTAAGTTGATATATAAAAGACATACTACTATATTCTCTTCCTTATCAAATATTTTTAAAGGCTAATACTGAAATACTCAAGCAACAGTGCCAGAAAACACATTGTTGAAAAGTCACTGAAACCAGAGTAAAGTAAAAAGCTGAATGGAGGTAGCACAAAGAAGAAGAGTTGAAAAAGAAATGATTGGAGAATATTAAGAAGCTCCAGAATAAGATTTTGGAGGAAGAAGCCACTCTTAAGAAATATCAAGAGGTCTCTTAAATAATAGTGACCAAATACATCATCAAGATTTTCTTAGAGAAAAAGACTGAATGGCAACTCTTGAAGAAAGTAAAAGGAAAACAACCAAAGAGGTACTATAAAGATGATATAGTGAAGATGGAGAATGATAACTTTTGTGAGAGGTATATGCATACTAGGAAGAATTACTTGGTATATAATAGTAGATGAGTAGCAAAGTTCTTTGTTACTTTTTATTTTACCAATTAACTTTTTCTTCTCTAGAAAGATAGTTTCTACCTATGGTGGGATATTTTACCACTGAGTTCTTACAGATGTAAATGAATTAGAATAAGACCTGTAATGGCTTCAATACCAAGAGAGAGAGAGGTTTGAAAAGCTCCTAATATCCATATGGCTGCTCTTCATTACATTTTTCTAAGTTCCTTGAGCAGATAAGCCAAAGAAGCTTTATTGTAATACCATAAGAGAAAACTGTATAGTATAATTGGTAGTATGCAAGTTCTGTATAGAAGGCATTTTTGAGTGGAGATAAGTCCTCTTGATGAGTTCTTGAGCATTTTCATACATTTAACAGTCAATATTGCCTTGTTAGTATAAAAGTTGATATATTGTTGGAAAGTCAACTTTTTATTGGAGATAAACCCTAGATAACATCACATTTCCTTGGGATGAAGAATGAGACCTCCTAGAGTAGTAAGATCTAGTGGTAGAGAATTGAAAACTTCATGTGATCTAGAGAAATAGAAAACTTCTATTTCTCTATGTTCAATGACCAGACCAAACTATTTGAGAAGAAAAGACATGATATAGTAACTACAAAAGAGATGAGAGTTTGAAACATTAAAAAATTTATCTTGAGAAACAAAGAGTCCAACATCTACAAAGAAGATGATAGAAATCAGAATTTTTAGATTTTTTAATCTTTTTTCAAAAGTATGTAAAATAGGAGAAAGATATAAAGCTAACAAAATAGGAGATAAGATGGAGCTTTGTCTGATCCCAACATCAATATTGAAAAGAAAAGAAGAAAAATTGTTCCAAAAATACTTTGTTTTTATACTTACCAGATAGTTTTAGAAAAATAGAGAGATCTTGGAATCAAATCCAGCTTTATCCAAGATCAAGATCATGAGGAGTAATTGATGATTGAGCAATAGGAAAAATTGAGTAATATCAAATGCCAAAGTACTGGTCAAGAATTTCTTGACCTATTCAGCACAAATGAGATGAGTTAGTATAATTCCAGCATCTATGGTATATTATTGTTTTAATCCACCCAATTGACAAGAATGAATAACATTCTTAAAAGTTGATTAGAACTGAAGTCTTTTGCCAATGACTTTCTCAATGAGTTCACTGAGTGTATTCAATAATACAATTGGTCTAAATATCTTTGAGAAGTCATATGAAGTCTTATTAGGCTTGGAGATAATGATGGAAGATGATGTTTCAAAATGTGGTAGCCAATGACCTAAATTGATACATGCATTAGCTATATTGATAAAGTTCTTGAGGCATAAGCTGTTATTGACAATAACTTTGGAATGTCTCTAAGATAATTTGTCAGGACTGGAAGTCAAAGAATTATTGTATTTGATAATAGAACTCTTGAACTCTTCTTCAGAGAACAGTGTCCACTTTGTAACAGGTTTGTTTGGAATTTCTTCTAACAAATCTGGATTAATTTGACAGTTTAGTACTAAATTGAATAATGAATAAAGAGCTTGTTAAAGATTATCAAGCTCTAGACAAGATCAACCATTATATTGAATTGCTTTTATAGCTAGGAGTTTACACTTTTTTGATCCAATTCATGAGTTTCTAAGGACTACAGTTTTTTTCCACAATTTCTTGAATTTTGATGTTAAAAAGTGCATGTTTAGTCTTCTTGATAACACTTCTAAAGATTCTCCAATCTTTGACTCATTTTGAAACTCTATACTTCTCAAGTTCTCTTTGACACTCCTCATTTCACCATGATTTCAAGTGTTTTGTGATATTGATGATTTTTGAGTGTCTAAACTAAATTTTTTCTATATCATTAGCAAACTCTTGTATTATTCATTCAAGATTTTTCTTGCTTGAGATATGTTCTATATTTAGCCCCTTGATGGATTCAATGAGTTCAGCAAGAAAATTCTTTTCTTCTTTGCTATTCTTGATGATTATATGTTTTTTAGTTTGAATATGTTTTTCAATTATCACAATATTGATAGTAAGCAGAGTGTGATCTAATAATAATCTCCATTCTGGACAAATAGTATGATTATCAAATTCTGATGAGGTTGGTCAGAGAAATATGAGATTGATGACTAAGTTTGAGTTGTTCTGGTTGTCTAAATATCTAGTAGAGACTTGGTTAGTAGATTTAGATATATATAAACTTATAGAGTCTGCAATGTCAGTAAGAAGAATCACAATAGATAGAGTAATGAGGAAAAAAAGGATCCCAACTATTGTTTCTAATATTAAAATCTCCTGCTAGAATATTAATATTTATCTTAGTATTCTTAAGATATTTCAAAGCTGTTTAAGACAAGTCTGAATAGACATTAATCAAGAAGTAAATGGAACCATTGTTAAATAAAGAGACATAAGAAATATCTGTTATGATGTGTATGAGAACTAATATTTTTCTTTTTCTTTTATCTATTTTTCTTGATTTTATATTTCTTTTCTTTTGAATTTCTTTTTTTTTTTATTGATGATGAAGAGGCATGTGACTGTTGTCACATAACATGTCACATGATGTAATGTCATAAATCCTAGAAGGGACTAGAATGGTCTAGATGGATAATATCAAGGAATATGTTAACTGCATAACTACCTTATAGTGTATACATGATGCATTCATAGACAATGTATAGATATTAGGGTAGGGTAATTATTAAGTAGCATGGATCATGTGTAATTTATATAAATAAGGTAGTAATTCAGCAGAGACTCCTTGATAAGTTCTCTTGTGATCCTCACATCAATAGCCTACTGAGAGCTTTACTTGCTTGTATAATTATTAGACTTTGTGTCTAGTGGTTGCTACAACAATATCCCTATGATTAAAAATATCTTTTCACAAGAAAAAACAGAATTGTAAGAGTCTAACATTTATGTAAGATATGACTCTAAAAGAGTTATGATTACTTAAAGTATTCCTAGAAAAGGTAATCCAATTGGAATGATTTGAAACTTCTACCAGTTTTTCTGCTTCCTCATTCAATAAACTTAAGATAGATTGAATAAACAATTATGGCAGTTCTTGGGTAAAGATTATATCAAATTCTTTTTACACTTCTAAAATAGTGTTAGTAAGCAGATTGTTCTTACAAACATTTTGTGAAAAGATTTTGATTTCTTTGATAATCATACTTGAATGCTGCTTATAGCTGAGTGAGTCAAATGTTTTCTAATTTCTTGAAGTTCTTGGTATTTCTTGGAATACTATTCCCTATTAAAATGATGTTTCCAGAAGGGATATAAATTTAAATCAGCTTGATGATGGCCCTTACAATTCAAGTATTTAAAAGAGTAAGGGTACAGTTCACTCTATTTCATCTTGAGCCTTAATAGATTACTTTTGAAGTTTGCTTTGCAACACCAGGCAAATTGTCAATGATGTTTAGTCTTATATGCATTATGACTTTGAGTTTAAGCAAAAAACACACTCTTGTATTAAGTAATATAAGAGAACTCAATAGAGTTCCTAAGTACAAGATATCTACCTTATGTACAAACTACTGATGGTCCATGCTACACTTCTTTAGCCCTACTCTAATAATCATGTGTTTGTCTTGAGGTCAACATATGTTAACTATACTATATGACATCATTGTCTTCTAGGACCTTCTATATTGTTTCATTGTATCACATGGGTGTGTGACTGATGTGACCACAGAGTCACATCTATGTGACATGTGACATCATATTTTGTCTTCTTTACCTATGTTTAAATAAAGAAAAGGAAAAAGAAACTCAAAATAAAATAAAGAAATATAAAATAAACCCAAGTCCATTGTTTGCAACTCTGACAATGTAGTCTATTGTACTTGACACACTTGGACCCTTGAGCTCTGTATGAAAAAGTTGCATGTTCCTATTTCCAGCAGTTCTTGTACTGAAGAACTCCTAGGTTCATGTTCATATTTCAAATAGTGGCAATATGGTTTCCTACATTAAAACATCTGTTAGTAAGTCCCTTTGTCTTGTTACTACTTTGGACATCTCATATGTCCAACCAGATGATAGCTATATCTGTCTTAGGAAATATTTTGATGATTCAGGGTTTTGAAGCAACTACAATATTGTTGAAAATATGGTTGTCTTTAATAATCATTTTAACAATGTTTGCTGAAATTGAGGCATTAGTGTTTTTCAAAAGGTAAAGAATACCTATAATTTTCAAGTATGACTTTGATTGTGGTAAGTAATAAGTATTAACTTTGTCTGAGTTAATATAATTGGTGTTTTTAACATATTTCTCAATTGTTTGAAAATTAAGAGGTAAAACAACCTTATTAGTCACAATAGTGATACCTGTCTAGTTCATGCAAATAAAGTCAGCCATAACTTCTGATTTGATGTTTTTCAATGCTCTGTTGAGGTTAGTAATGTGTATATTAGAAGATTCCATGAATTTAGCCTTATTTTCATTACTCATAGAAATAATAACTTGTTTTCTAGAGTGACTCTTTGTTATCATATTCAGTTTAGGTTTATCAATGCCATTGATGATTTTGTGAATGTTATTAATTTTATTTGCCTATAGTTTGAAAAAAATTTCTTGATCTTTAGAATTTCACTAATCTTGAGTGACAAAGCTTGGGCATATAATTTTCTAGTGTTCTTCTTTTCAGTTGGCTTAGTATTTTTCTTGAAAAACTTAGATATTTCCTTGATCTTCTTAAGAGTTTTCATAGGGATCAGAGGAGGCAATTTTGTGAAGCTTGCTAGTTTATCAGTTGACTTGTCATCTTTAGTAATGCTTCTAGTTCCTTAAATTTTTGGAGTGAATTTAGATGTAACTTGTTGTCTAAAGATTCTGTTATCTTTATTAGTGACAAGTGAGTCCTATTCTGATTCATAGATTGTAGAAATGAAGTTTCAGACCACTTCATCCATGCTATTGAGATCTGGAATATTATTTGTCTTGTTGTGATCAATATTCTTATTCTTTATATAGTTAGTCATATGATATAGAGACTTTTTGATGTTTTTAGAGTCAGAAGGAAGATGTTCAAGAAAATCATGTAATGAAATAGAACAAAAGTTACCATTCTAAGAATCTTATTCTGTTGCCTGATTAATATAGTATGGCAGCTGAATATTGAAAACCTTCTGTGAAGGACACATGTTATTGTTAATATTAAAAACACTCTCACCTCATGGAATAGGTGTGTTGTCAAGAGCCAGTGCCTCATTGTATACATATTGTGCCCCCTCCTAAGAGCTGTTATCAATTGTCTTACTAACTGTCTTATTTTTCTGTTCTTTGTTAGAAACATAGAAAAGTTCAAAACTTTCAACCAGCTTCTATTTATCTTCATTCAGGAGGTTGTTCTGAATCTCTATTCTCTTGTGGTATAAAATTGAAGATGCAACTGAGTGAGTCAATGACTCTCTGAAGCTGATTTAGTTAGAGGAAGTAGATTTTCTCCTGATTATATTGATATTGATGTCCATATCTATGTTGGATGGTAAATAAGCTATTGGTTTAGGTTGTGTAGCAGTAAAAGTAGTAAGAAACAATGTATTTGCTAATTCTCTTGTAGATGCTACTATACAAGCTGGTGGTAAGAAAGAGAGAAAGAAGTGAGTCAACAGTTGAATACTTATTTTGTTAATTAAACAAAAGTTAAAGTCTGAAAAACTAAACAAAAAACAATATACAAAAGTTAAAGTTAAGTTGGAATAGACAAGATAGACTAAGAGAAAATATTCTTGTTAGAAGTGTATAAAAGCCAGAAATAAGCTGCAGCAAAATGATTAAGATAGTGAAAGTAGACTAGGCTTGGTGGAATATGTGATATAAAAATCAGATATCAAGTTAGTAGTATAAGTGAACTTAGAAACAAGAATCCACTCTGATTTATCTTTAATATCTTTATACTCTAACCAAATAATCTTATAGAGAAGCTTATATATCTATCAGAAATTAATTTTGAAGTCTACAATCCATGAGATTTTATATACTGGTTCTCTATTAATTATGATTGATATAGAAGCTAGTTGTATTCTCTCAGGAAAAGTGGCAGGTTCTAATATAGAAACATGGAAGACTAAATGTACAGAGCATATAAATTCTGGCAGATGGAGAATATGTTATAGAACGCTTTGAACACTGACAATTTTTCTTTTATTTTATTTAATTTCTCTAATTTTATATTAATTTTGTTTTGTTTTGTTTTTGTTTTTGTTTTGGATGATAAAGAGGCACATGACATTGTAGTCACATGACATGTCACATGATGTGACATCATAGGCCTAAAACATAGTAGAAGGATTTGGAAGATGATATCAGAGCACACAGATATAACATGGTAGTCTTGAGTAAGATATGAAGCAAACATGAGGATAAAGCATAAACATAAGGGCAGGTTTAATTATTAGTAGCATGGACCAGGTGTAGCTTGTATAAATAGAACTCTAATACAGCAGAGATTCTTTGTCGAGTTCTCTTGTGATTCCCACTTGATATTCTACTGAGAGATTTATTGCTTGTGTTGCTATTGGTCTTTGTGACTAGTGGTTGCCACAACAGGATAAACAATAAAATACTGAGCTGAGAGATAATTTTATAAGGTCTGAAATATAGTTTTTTCAAAATATTATAGCTTAAACCTCAATAATAAGTCAAAAGAGAAATCTTGTATAAGGTTTATACAAGAGAACTTGATAGAGTTCTAATTACAACTATTCATAACAAATTATGGTAGAGAGTTAAAAAATAAAAGCAGATATTAGAAGAAAAGAAAAGATAGAGAAAGTGATAGGATTTGCTGAAAAAATGAAGAAGATGTAAAAGAAAGCTGAGATAGTATAACAGGTAAATAAAAGAAGAATAAAAGTTGAAGAATAAAAGAAAGAAGATAAGATGATATTAAGTATGAAAGATCTGATATTCAAGAAAAGGCTAGCAAGGAAATTGATAGATTAATATATTGGTCCATATATTATCGACAAAGTAATCTTTACTAATGTGGTCAAATTATGACTGCTAACTTTGATAAGAATTTACCTGGTTGTGAATGTCAGCAGAGTAGTATAATATAAAGAACAAGTAAAGAAACAAAAAGTAGAAAAAAGAAAATCAGTAGAGATAGAAGAAGTTAAAGAACAGAAGGTTGAAAAAATATTAAATAAAAGAAAAATAAGAGAAGTTGTAAAATACTTAGTATAATGAAAAAGGGAAGGAAGATTTAGAGAATACAAAAGAAGTAGTAGCAGAGTTTGAGGGAAGATTAAATATAAAAGTAAGACAGCAGGAAAAGTTAAATATGGCAAAAGACAAAGACTTTAGGAGGAGAAAGCTATTAAAGAAGTATATAACAAAGATGTTATATGTTACAAATCAAAGACCTTAGGGTTGGTCAATGAAAAGAACCTTATATTGGGTTAACACAAGAGAACTTGATAGAGAACTCTATACAAGATCGTCTACCTTATATACTAGTACCTAATGGTCTGTGTAAGCTATTTCTAGCCTACCCTAAATGACTATATGTATGCCTTAAGGTTAACATGTATACTACATGTTGTATGATATCATCTCTTCCAGAATGTTCTTTGTCCTTCTATATATCAGATGATTTGTGATTGTGTCATCTGATGTGACTTGCTGTGTGACAGCATAATCTTGTCACTCTAACCCTAACCCTGGTTCTAAAAATAGAATAAAGGGAAATAAATCAAAAAGAAAATAGAAATAAGCAAAGAAATAAGAAAAGTTTAAGTCCACTTCTTGCATTTTTGACATTATATAGCTAGGATGATAGAAAGTTTGAAAAGGAGTATTTAAAAAAGTTAGAGAGGAGCTGGTGAAAATGGAAGTCAGTTTCTCTAAAGAAGAAATCTTAAAAGGAGAATAATGTCAGAGTTATAAATAACAGATTTTATTTTTTTCTTTTTCTTTTATTTTTCATTTTGAAACTTAGGATTAGGATTAGCATGATATCATATGTGATAGTACCTACTTATATACACTTGGCTAATGGTCTATACTACACTAAATCTAGTTTATCTTAAAGGATATGTATACTATATACTATTGATATATAGTATGATATTAGTATTCTAGAATCTTTTATGATGTTCTGTGACTGTGACTTGTAATAGCATCATGTAATTTATGACTAATGTGTGACAGTTTGTGACAGTCATGTGTGATGTCATGCTAACTCCTAATTCTAAGTCTAAAAATAAGAAAATAGAAATGAAAATGAAAATAATAATTAAAGTCTACTGTTTTCAATTCTAATACAAGAACTGGATAGTCCTAAAGAATTGAGTCTTAACAAAGACTTTATTACCTATTTTAAAATTAGATGCAAAAGACCATTATACATTAGCAAACTTCTGATAATATTATTAGATCATTGTGATCTTAGCTTTAAGAGTACTCTATAACTTATTGAAATCTATGACAAAGTTGTAGGCTTAAGAGGAAACAATATCATGTTTAGATAATATTCCTTATTAGTAAAGAATAGAGAAATACTAGTAGTAATACTAGAAGTATTATTGTAAGAAAACTCTATAAATAGTAGAAGTTTAGACCAGTTGTAGTCTGGAGTAGGACATCCAAAATGTCTAGTGGCAGACTGCTAATGTCACACTGTACAGGCCTATAGTTGTCTCAATGTCTGTGGATATGATAGATGTGAGTGTTGCCCCCAAGGCCTCCAACATCATGCAAATCTCAGACATGGCATCTCTTAGGTATACATTTGGGACTGACTAAAAGGTTCATGTATGAACACATGACCACAGCTACAACTGCCTCACTACAGTAGCACATGCATCTGCAGACTTCCATGCCACAGTTGGTGGGGCAAATCCTGGCATATAGCTTAATGCCACATAGAAGCATTGGCCTACTGCAAGGATTAGTTCTAACATTGGTGGAAAGTCTGCCTCAGTAGCTGCCAGTAGGATATTCATACCAAACAGGCTTGTAGTGAGCATCTTCATATATGTGGTGAAGATTACACAGCCTGTAGCAGTGCCCAACTCCACTCCCAGACTGCACTTTGATATCACAGGCCTCTATATCACCAC
>Ga0157359_1000738_pt1 | contig 12393 bp, 8 predicted proteins | sample AttcapACBM3_FD_111482 | JGI IMG/M metagenome (GOLD analysis project Ga0157359, IMG submission 111482) | Fungus gardens microbial communities from leaf cutter ant in Botucatu, State of São Paulo, Brazil - Atta capiguara ACBM3 | ecosystem: Host-associated > Fungi > Mycelium > Unclassified ...
ATAAGAAACTCTAATTTAGCAGAGACTCCTTGTCGAGTTCTCTTATGCTTCTTCCCACTTGATTGCTTAACTGAGAGCTTTACCGCTTGTGTTATCATTGGACCTTGTATCTAGTGGTTGTCACAACATATGGATCTAAAATATAAAAGGAATTTTTATAATTATAGAGGATTTAAAATAATTTAAAAGAAAAAGAAAGTCTGATAGTTCTCAATTAGGCTCTAATTATAATAAATTTGCAATACTTTATAGTAGGATAACAGACAATGAAAATTCATTCAGATACAACTCAAATGGGGATTTGTTAAGAGAGATAACAGTGAAGATTGAGCTGGAAAGAATATATAAGAAGCAAAGATTTAAGTTGAAAAAAATTGAAAGACTTATTTATATAAGAAATATAGATGGCACTTTTAACAAAGAGAGACTGATATAAAACATTATGGAAGTAAATATTTTTTTTTACAAGAAACATAAAGAAAGGATGGAGATAAAATATAATTGATAGTTAAAAGTGGAGTATGATTTTGGGAATGCTATGGTCTGTACACTACAATCCTGAAATTGACTAGAGAGTAGGAGAAGTAAAAATAACAAGATATTTAGAGAAATATAGAAAGTAGTGGAAGCTAAAGCAGAGAGAACTAGGATAACAGAAACAGAAAGAAGAAAAAAAGTGAGAAGAAAAGAAGTAGAAGAAAGAAGAAAAGGATAATAGAAGTAAAGAAGATAGCAGAAGAATAAGAGATTTGGAATAAAGATAAGGAAGTAGAAAAATCCAAAAAGAGGCTAAGAAATTGGTTTTTCAAAAGTTCTACAAGTAAATTCATATCTTTGAAAAGAAAGCAAGTAAGAAAATGCCAATGAAGAAGATATGAGATCATGTGATTGATATAAAGAAAGAGTTTGTACTAAAGAAGAGGAAAGTGTACTTGTTATCAAGAGAAGAAAAAGAAGAGGTATATAAGTTCATTGATAAAAAATTGAGGAAAGGGTATATTAGACTCTTAAAGTTGTTTCAAAAAACACTAGTGTTTTTTGTAGAACAAAAAGATAGTAAGAAGTAAATAGTGCAGAACTATAAATATGTCACAAACTTCATTCAACTTGTATTTCCACAACTAGCAGACTGATTCTCACAAACCAAGTTGTACTGGAAAGCCTCAAATGAGAGCTATTTGTACATATGTGAAATATACAAAAGTAATAACAGATTACTGAGGTATCAAATTATCAGTAACTATAAGTTTTACTGGTTATTATCTCAAGAATGACTAAACAGATTTCTATGATCAAAGTTGTGTTAAAAAGCACTTATCAAATAGTTTTGATGATATAATAATAAAAATAAGTATTTATAGACATACAAGTATATCAATATAATAATATAATTAGTTATATTCTAAAATTAGCCTTATATTTGCTATGATAGATAATAGCCCCACAAGATATAAGTTTTGACTATGTAATAGAAATAGCTTGTATACAAACCATTACTATTTTTGTATAAATACTTTTATATCTGAAAATTAGATCTTAGACTTAACAACATTATTTATCATCAATTATCATTAATCATTATCTCTTATGATTATTGATATTTATATTAATCTTTATCATTATTATTGAACTTCTAAATCACTTCTAAATCTCTAAGAGTGCATCCAAGGTTCAGATATTATAAATAAGTGAGTAGTTTATTTTGTGATAAAATAATTAAACAAATAAATTATTAAATAACTATCTTTTATCTTTAATGTTAGATATTATAGAAAATATTAATAAAAGACAGTATTTATGGCTCTGGAAGAATTATTCAAACCAATAGTGATGTTCTTTGATCTGACAAACTCATCTATGACATTCTAGACAATGATGAACAAGATCTTATAGGACTTAATCAATACTAAGTAAGTGGTAAGTTTTATTGACAATATAATAGTATGAATGGAAGAAGAGAAAAGGTATAATAAAGTAGTAAAAGAAGTAGTAAAGAGATTGGTAAAAAATGACTTATATATAAAACCAGAAAAATATAAGTGAAAGATTAGAGAGATAAGATTCTTAGGAGTAGTAATAGGACTGGAAGAAATAAAAATAGAGGAGAAAAAGATAAAGATAGTATTAGACTGGCTGACTTCCAATGAAATTAAGAAAGTTTAGAAGTTTTTAGAACTTACTGATTATTATAAGTGGTTTGTTAAAGATTTTGTATTTATAGCTAGACTATTATATGATCTTATAAAAGAACTAGCACCAGACTTAGATAAAAAAAATAAAGATGAAAGTTAATGTGCTAGATTATATAATGGGAGAAGTTTTGTTGATAGAGGCTGGTTGTTATGATTAAAGACTCAAAGTATCAAGTTAACAAAGAAACCTTATATTAGTGTTAATACAAGAGAAAAATGAAGTTTCAAGTACAAAGTATCTATCTTATATATACTAGGCTAATAGTTCATGCTATACTAAATTTAGCCTACACTAAAGAGCATATATTAGCTTTAAGATTAACATGTAGTAAATATACTATATAACATTATTATTCCAGAATCTTCTATATTATTCTGTGTGATATATGATCATGTAATAGTGACAGTGATATGTAATATCATGCTAATCTCTAACTCTAAATTTAAAATAAGAAAATAAATTTTACAAAAGAAAAATAAGAAAAAATAAAGAAAAACAAAGTCTACTGTCTTTAACTCTAATATTATTCCCTCTTCAAGGTTTTTCTCCAGAGAAACTGGCTTCTATTTTTACTAGTTCTTCTCTAACTTTCTATTATTCTATCTATACAATATCTTCACCATATAATTCTCTGGTAATTTTCTTTTCCTAATGTTTCTTTCCTCTACCAAATCCAAATACTTTTACTTTCTCACCTCTATACTAAGTCTTTCCTCAAATTCTGCTACTATTTTATTTGCATTCTCTGGGTCTTTCTCCCTTTTCTATATATTATTTTTTGCTGTAAATCTCTTCCAATATACCAAATACTTCACAACCTCTTTTATTTTCTTTATCTAATATTTTTTCTACTTCCTACTTCTTAACTCCATCTATTTCTACTAGTTGTACTTCTTCTACTTTTTGTCCCTCTACTTGTTCTCTATATCTTATTACTTGACCAATATTTACAACCAGGTAAATTCTCATTGAAGTTGGTAGTTATAATTTGACTGCATTAGTAAATACTATCTTGTCAATGATATATGAGCTAATATATCAATCTACTAATTTCTTTGCCAGTCTTTTCTTGAATACTAGATTTTTTGTGCTCAACATTATTTTATCTCCTTTCTTCTACTTTTTAGCTTCTTTTTTCTTTATATCTGCTTGTTCCTTCATCTCCTCCTGAGCTTTCTTTAATGTTGTCTTTTCTTCTGTATTTTCTTTATCCTTTCTACCAACTTTGTCATCTTTTCCATCTTTTCTTTTCTTCTAATATCCCCTTCCATTCTTAACTTTCTATCATAATTTGCTATAAATGGAGATACTTTGGTTGCTGAATATATCTTGTTGTTTACTGCAAATTTTGCTATCGTTAAACACTCTGGCCAATTCTTTTGCCTATGATCAACAAAGAACTGTAAATATTGTTCTAGCTTCTAGTTCATTTATTTAGTCTAACCATCTGTTTCTGGATGAAATGATGTTGACAACTTTTGTTTTAATACCCAATATTTTATTCAACTTCTTTGTTAACTCTGCTGCAAACCATAGTCTCCTATTTAAAATCATACTCTCTAGCAACCTATGTAACTTTCATATTTTATCTCTAAACATTTGCACCAATCTCTCTGCTGACATTCTCTTTGTAATTGTTACAAAATATACTATTTTGGACAATCTATTGCAAACTACTAAGATTGCATCCTTTTCTACTACTAACAGCAACTTTGTAATAAAGTCTACCATCCATGGCCTTTTCAGTACTTTATTTGCCATCATCTTCTCTGTTGGTACCTCTGTCCTATTCTTCATTTTTTGACACAAGTTATATCTATCTACATATTTTCTAATGTCTTTTGTTACTCCTAGCCACCAGTAATTTCTTGCTACCAACTCTGTTATTTTCCATTTTCCTCTATATCCAGCTACCAGTACATCATGGTGTAATTAGATTATCTCTACTCTCAACTTCTCATTCTTTGGCACATACACTTTTTCTTCTTTCAACACCAACTCTTTTTTTATCTACTACTTGTTTCTTCTTAACATCTTCACTCTCACCTTTTTCATTTTTTTTATCTAAAGCATATATCTGGAATGAAAGTAGGAACAAAAGTAGAAAAGACAAATAGACTGAGTAAAAGACTGGATTGGAAAGTAGGAGTAGAAAATGATAACAAAAATCAAAAAAAACATTAAGAAATAATGAATAACAGATATATGGAGAGTTAGTATTGAAGAAAGAAAAAGTTTATGTACCAAAGAATAAGAAGTTGAGAGTAGAAATAATCTAGGTATATCATGATATATTAGCAGCTAGACATAAAGAAAGAAGGAAGACAATAGAGTTATTAATAAGGAATTATTGGTGGTTAGGAGTAACAAAAGATATAGAAATATATATGAATAGTGTTAGAGTAACTGGATAAAGACTGTGGTGATTCAGCAGAAATTACAACTTCAGGAAAACCTAAGTTTATTGATGAGTAATATCTAATATATGACTCATCTCTAGAAAAATATAAAAGAATAGAATAAAATTTTCTAGAGATGATAGTTATCTTAAGTATTCTATTAGTCTATAGTAATCAAGTGAAACAATGCTGATATAAGACTAGAATAATTATACCAGGTGGTCAGAAACACTAATGAAAATATTGAGAATAATGTCTGAAATTGGAAAGAACTTATTTATATTATAACTCAAGACTCAGTAATAAGTTAGAAGAAGAACCTTATATAGGGTTTATATAAGAAAACTCAATAGAGTTCCAGTTACAAAGTGTCTATCTTATATATACTTGGCTAATAGGTTATGCTACACTAACCTAGCCTACTCTAAAGGGATATATACTATATACTATTAATATATGATTGTGTGACTGTCACAAGTCACAGTCACATATAATATCATGCTAACTCTAATCCTAAGTTCAAAACTAAGATAAATAAAAAAATAAGAAATAAAAATAAAAATAAATAGAGTTTACTATCTTCAACTCTAAACAATTTGATAATAACTAGAGATATAGAGAGATAAAGGTATAACTATAGGTAAAAACTGAAATTTGTAAGTAGAGATAGTGTATTAGAATTGAAGATGGCAGACTCTATCTATTTTATTTTATTTTCTATTTTATTTTATTTTATTTTATTTTCTTATTTTGAACTTAGGATTAAAGTTAGTAAGATGTTATATATAACTGTTACAAATTGTTACAGTATTATAATATGTATTACACATATTGATCTTAAGGCAAATACATGCTCTTTAGAGTAGGCTAGATTTAGTATAGCATAGACTATAAGCCTAATATATAAGGTAGACAGATTAAACTTAGAAACTTCATCAAGTTTTCTTGTGTTAACCCAATACAAGATTCTTTTGTTAACTTAACTTTTAGTCTTCAATCTTAATGTTAGAACTCAAAAAGGGTAATTGAGACTGCCTAACCCAAGGTCTTTTTTATTTACTCTCTTAAATTATTCTTGACCAGAAGCAACATTGCTCTTTGGTCAAAAAGAATAGCCAGACTCTAAGCTTAAGAGGTATATTAGCTAAACAGAAAAAGTCTAGTTATTCATATTGCATTAAAGCCTACTAATATCTTGTAAATATAGTAAATAGTTTTCTTCAAGTAGTAGCCCTATGCTACAGTGTCTCTTTATGACCTATCCATATAAGAGAATGGTAAGTGTTTTTTAGACCTTGTTTAGAGTAGAATGTTCTTTTTAGGACAAAATTGTTTAGATTTCAATTAAGACAGTAGTTAGTAGTCAAGATAGTTAGTAGACAATGTGAGATGGACTTAAAAAGAGCCTACTAATACTTATAGAAATTGAGTTGAGTTCTAATTATGAATCAGAGGAGAAGACCAGTACTAGCTTTATCTTCCTCTTATATACATTCTTACCTCCCATACCACTACTACTATTATCATCTATTGACTTTCCACTATTTTACAATATTGTTATGAACTAAAACTCTTAGAGTGGAGTAGTAGAATAACTCTTGTATTGAGTAACACAAGAGAACTCAATAGAAAACTCTTCTACAAACTAGTCTATCTTATATAGTCCTACAGATGGTCCGTGATAACTACTGTGCACCCTACCCTAAACAACCATATGTAGTCCATGAGGCCAACATGTGGTGTTTATGTTATATGATGTTATCTATTCTCGAACCTTCTACTAAATTCTCCCAAGTCTCGTGATCTGTCTTGTGACTAATGTGACAGCATGACCAATCCACCCTAACCCTAGTTGTTCTAAAAATAGAAAAATAGAAAAATAAAACAGAAATGAAAATAAAAATAAAAAGTGAAATAGAAAAGCTAAGTCCACTGTTTGTGAACTTGACAAATATGAGTTCATATAATTCAAATCATTATGAGTAGATAATCTAGCAGTAATAGAAGTAGCTTGCAGCAATGTAGGCACAACTCCAAGTACTATTAGCAGTAGCAGGAGCAGTAATGGTATTTCTTAGATCCAACACTGGGTCAAACATAGAACTGGCTAAGCCACAAATGTTTAATAGAAAAATAAGTAAGATTTCAAAGTTCTAAACAGTATATAGGCTATATATATAAATGAAAATGAGGAATGTAGTAGTAGAGAAGTAGGTATAGTAGGTTTTGTCATATGTATAGAGAGTGTTAGCAGATATATAGAAAGAGAATGTAATAGAAGATTTGGAGAATGAAAGTTTGGCATATGCTACAGTGGAGAATTTCCTTACAAATTTAAAGCAAGAACTTAGTGGAGGATAATGAGATGTTGAAAGTGGCAGAGTTGAAGAAAGTAGAGTAGAGAAGTAAGATAATAGAAAAGTTTGTACAGAAGTTCAGAAGAACAGCAAGAGATGGTAGATATGAAAGGAAGCCATTAATAGAGGATTTTAAGCAGAATATTAAATACAGTAATATAGAGAAAGTTGATGGAAGTGAAACATCCTTCAGAAAGTATTGAATAGTAATATAGAAGAGCAATAAATTTAGATAAGCATTAAAAGGAAAGTAGAAGAGAGAAAGAGAGATTAAGAAGTAGGAGAGAAATAAGATCTTCAACATCAAGAACAAACACATCAAGAGCACAACAGCAATAGTTGACATAGCCTTAAGTTTGGCTAAGAAAGGCAGAGGCTTAATAGTAGGTACTGGCAAAGTCTGCTTTAATAGAGAAAGTTGAGAGAATAAATATGATCATCATACACCCATAGCAACAGTAGACAGGATTTATACCAAGGTGTGACCTATATATAATAGAGATGGACTGTGGTAGAAATTGTTATAGTTACAGAGGGTTTGGATATTTGGCAAGAAATTACAAGAATCAGAGAATTTTAGAGAGAGAAAGAAAATTGGAATATAGGAATAATAAGAATAGTAATTTAAATAGAGAAGAGAATTTAATAGTCCTCAATTAGATTCTGATACTATCACAAAATGAACTACTCACTTATTTGTGATATCTGAACCTTGGGTGTACTCTCAGAGGTTTAAAAGTGATTTAGAAGTTCAATAATGATGACAATAATGATCAATACAGATAATAAAGAATAAAGATTGATGTAAATTGATGTTGTCAAGTCTGAGATTTAATCCTCAAATATAGAAGTATATATATAAAAGATTAATAGTTTGTGTATAAGCTATTGCCATCACATGATCAAAACTCATACCTGATAGGAGCTGTCATCTGTCATAGCAGCTGTCAGGCTGATTTTAAAAGATAACTAATTATGTCACTACATTGATATACTTGTATCTCTATGAATACTTATCACTATATAATATACTGTATATTGTTGGAAACAGTTTGATAAGTACTTTCCAATGCAAGTTTGATCATGCAAATCTGTCCAGTCGTTCATGAGATATTAGCAAAAAAGATTTTACAGTTACTGATGACCTGATATCTTGGTTGTTTGTTGTTGCTTTTGTACATCCTGCATATGTACAGATAACCCTCATTTAGGGCTTTACAGCACAACTTAGTTTGTGAAAATTGGTCTACTGGTTGTGGAGATACAAGCTGAATGATGTTTGTAACACATATATAATAAGGAAGTATATATGTTCTTAGAGTTAATTTCCAAGAATTCCATAGTGTAAAAAATAGAGATTGAGTGGGCCTTATCATCATATGCATTAGGTTCAGAAGAACAGTTGATGTTGTAAGCTAGAAAGATCTCATAGACTTCTTACTATATATTCAGAATATATTGATCAATTGCCTTGCTTGCCTCACAAGATGGCAATATGTTATTTAGGGCTAGAGCCTCATTGACTTCACATTGCTTTCCATACTTGGGCCCATTACCAATTTCTGAATTGTTAGAGATATTGTGCTCCTCTATATTAGAATTTGAAGAATGAGAAGTATACTCAGCTTCACTCTACATAGTATTATTGTTCTGGACTTCCATCTGTTCATAGTATGGAACTAAAGAAGCTTTAGAGAGAATAGAAGACTCTTTAGAGTTGTTTTTGGAGAGAAATAGAAATCTCTCTCTGAGAGGATCTATATTGATATCATCCATATTCAGGTTAGAGTATGTTCATGCTAGAGTAGTGTTAGAAGAGATATTTGATAAGATGGAAAATATATTACTCACTAATTCTCTTATGGATACTACCATATAGGATGGTGGTAAGAGAGAAAGAAGTGTGTGCTGCTAATACTAGTTATTTTGTGAATTTTTCCTTCAATTTTTTTAAATATCTTTTTCTGCTTCTCCATCCAATTCCACTTTAAATCCTTTTTCACTATATTATATAATGGTCTAGCTATCACTGTGAAATCTTTAATAAACTTCTGATAATAGTTGGCTAGTCTTAAAAACTTCTATACTTTTTTATCTTCTTTTAGAGTTAGCCAATCCAATACTTTTCTTTACCTTTTCCTCTTCTGTTTTATATACAAATCATGTTTTACCAATTTTTTCATTATCTTCTCTACTACTTTATCATATTCCTCTTTTTCTTCTGTTCTTACAATTATATCATCAATAAAGCTTACTACTTTTCCAGTATTAATCAGATTTTATAGAATCTCATTCATTATTTTTTAAAATGTCACTGGAGAATTAATTAGTTCAAAGAACATAACTGTAGGTTCAAATGATTCTTCCAGAGTCATAAACACTATCTTTCACTTATCTTTCTCCTTTATCTATATATTATTATATCTCTATTATTATAAGTCCAACTTTGTAAGTATTTTTTTCAATACTTATATCTTCCATAATATCTAAAATAAGAAGTAAAGAGTAATTATTCTTAATAGTCTATTCATTTAAATTCTATACTATTCACTTCTTACCATTCTTTTTTTCTACAAAAAACACTAATGCTATTGTCATATGCTAAGTCTACCCATCTGAAAAATACATCTCTATGATAATACTGCTTTCTCAACTTCTTGTTACAAACTTCATTCAGCTTGTATCTCCACAACCAGTGGACATATTTTCACAAACTAAGTTGCACTGGAAAGTCCCAGATAAGGGCTATCCACATATGTGTGGGATGTACAAAAGTGATAACAAATGACTGAGATATCAGGCCATCAGTAGCTATAAAAGCTTTGTCTGCTAATATCTCATGAACTGCTGAACTGATTCACATGATTGAACTTGCATTGGAAAGTGCTCATCAATCTGTTTACAAAGATATATGATGCATCTCAAAGCAATAAGTATTGGTAGAGATACAAGCATATCAATGTAGTAACATAATTAGTTACCTTCTAAAATTAGCCTGACAGCTGCTATGACAGATAACAGCTCCCATCAGGTACAAGTTTTGATCATGTGATGGCAACAGCTTGCACACAGACTATCACTCTTTTGTATATATACTTCTATGTTTGAGGATTAAATCTCAGACTTAACAACATCAATTTACATTAATTATTTTTATTGATACTACTCATTATCTATTATCATTATCTCCTTATACTGAACCTCTGAAACACTATTAAGTTCAAGCATCACAACCAGTGAGTAGCTCATTTGTGATAGTATGGCTAACTTCATCAGGTCTAAAAAAGTTGTAAATAGTAGGGCAAGTGACATTTCTGAACTCTCAGATTTTGGTAAAGTAGCTTGGAACTTCATATCATCCATCTACAAATCTGGATGAGATTCACTTCTCACAGATAAGTATATTAATTTGTTCAAATCCAAAGTTGTAAACAAATTCATACTAAAAGCTCCAAAATTCAACTTAGCTTTGACTTCAGATGAATCTAAAGATAAAGCAGTTGAAATCATCAGACTTCCTTCCCCTATTTCAGCTCATCCATTTAAGAAAGTATTAGAGAAATCCAAGTTCTTTGGAAAAAGAAAAAATACTATAAAAAAGACTAAAACAAACATTAGACAATCATATGCTTAGGTGGCAAATCTAAAGGTTACTAATATCCTCAAGTTAAAAAAGAATTATTTGAATCTACCAGCAAAGAAGATTGAGAACATCCATAAGATTATCAATGATATAGACAAGACTAAACTATCAGATGTGCAAAGCACTAGCTTCTTTATTTAATATTTCTTTTTCATTTTATTTTTGATTTATTTTTCCATTTTGAACTTAGGGTTAGGGTTAGTGGTGACATCACAATCATACTGTCATATATCAGTCATATCAGATGATACAGTCATAATAATAGTCACAAGGAAATAGAAGGTTCTGGAAAGATGATGTTATACAGCATGTATAACGCATGTTGATCTAGCAAACACATAGCTGTTTAGGGTAGGCTAGAAGTAGTTAGCACAGACCATAAGATTTTAGTATATAAGGTAGACAATCCTGTACAAAGTTCTCTATTGAGTTCTCTTGTATTAACCTAATACAAGATTCATTCACCTGTTCTGTCCTAAAGACTTGAGTTTGTAACATTTGAAGTATCTCAAGGATACTGAAGCTAATATTTTAAATGTTCTCATTATGTCAGGTGACTTTAACATCAGAGACAATTTTTGGAATCCTCTTTTTCCCAATCATTCAGTCTATAGTGATATACTTACTAATATTGCTGACTCTTTAAACTTGTGCATATCTAGTACTACTGTTCAAGTTCATATAAGATATACAGACAACCTTAATAACTTGAATTCTGTCATTGACCTTATGTTTTTCTGACCAAATTTGGATAAATTTGACAACTATACCATTTACTCTAACTAGAAATTATTATCAGATTACACTTCTCTTACAGTGAAAGTTTCAATTTTTGATGAAAAAATCCAAACCAGAAAATGAACAATCATCAAAAATAGTGAAGAAGAAGCCAATTTTATTGCTGAAGTCATTGAGTTGATTAAAAGACTTAATACCAATTACATTAATAATAAGAAAGATCTTGAGCATATTATATAAGATTTCACAAATAGTACAGATGTCAGCTGGTGTAAACATTCAAAACTGGCTAATATCACTAAGCATTCAAAAGTGTGGTAGAATGAAAACTGCCAAAGGTATTTGGAGATATATAGAAAATTAAGATACTTAGAGGATTGGAAAAATTTCAAGAAAGTGGTTAAGAATACCAAATAGGAATTTTTTGATGCTAAAATACAAGAAATTTTGAACAAGAAGAAAAATTCTTGGGAGCTTATAAACTAGGTCAAGATAAGAAAGCTTTCAGCTGTTGAAACAATCAAATACAATGGTCATTCATGCCTTGAAATTGAAGACCTTTGGCAAGCTCTTCATGAATCATTTAATTTGGCTCAACATCAGCAAGTCAATATTTCATTGTTAGAAAAAATTCCAGACAAAATTCCTACTAAGTGGCCACCTTTCTCAAAAAAAAGAATTCTTGTTATCTATTTACAAATGTAGCAATGATTTGACTTCTGTACCTGAAAAGCTATCTTGAAGACATTTCAAAAATATTATGAAAAATTTGTCATGCCTTAATAGCATTATAAATATTGCTAATATATATATTGATCTAGGACATTGGCTGATACACTTCAAAATATCTATATTCATTATTATTCCTAAGCCTAATAAGGTATCACACAACACTCCTAAAACATTTAGGCCTATTGTCCTTCTAAACATACTTGGCAAGTTAATTGAGAAAGTAATCAGCAATAAACTTCAATTCTAAGCCTTATTCAAGAATACAATTTACTCTTGTCAACTAGGTAGACTCGAACAATGTTCTATGACAAATGCTGGTATAGTTTTAACA
>Ga0157359_1000739_pt1 | contig 12389 bp, 9 predicted proteins | sample AttcapACBM3_FD_111482 | JGI IMG/M metagenome (GOLD analysis project Ga0157359, IMG submission 111482) | Fungus gardens microbial communities from leaf cutter ant in Botucatu, State of São Paulo, Brazil - Atta capiguara ACBM3 | ecosystem: Host-associated > Fungi > Mycelium > Unclassified ...
TATAGTCTCCATTCTCTAAATACTATCTTAGGCAGAGTACTTAGTATATAAGCCTAATAGTTACACTGTAATCCTAATCCTGAAAATTAACTAAAACTGGCACCCTCTTTTAGTATTGGTGATAACATATCTCTTCATCCTTTTAGTAAATAAACCTTTTCAAAACCCTTCTAAGTATAACTTTCAAATTATGTAACTAGTGCAATAGATAGAAGTATAGCACATAAGCTGAAGTCAAAGATCATTTAACATTTATATTTCATATATTCCAGATAAGTATACCATTTATCTGCCTTCTGAGAGTCTGCTACTGTTATATGCCAAGGTTTAACTCTACAAATTAAGTCTCTCTTATTTCTTTTACTCCAACTTCTCTATCTGTTACAAACTTAAGACCTTAGAGTTGGTCAAAAGAAGAAACATTGTATAGGGTTTACATAAGAGAACTTAATAGAGAACTCTGTATAGGATTGTCTACCTTATATACCTAAAACTAGTGGTCCATGCTCTACTACATTAGCCTACCCTAAATGACCAGGTATTTGCCTTGAGATAAACATGTGTATATTATGCTATATGATATCATCTTTCCAAATCCTTCTACTATTTTCCACCATAACACATGATTGTGTGGCAGTGTGACCATGTCATTATCATGTGACTGTGACCTGTGACATCAATGCTAAACCCTAACCTCCAGTTCCCAGGAAAAAATAAAAGAAAAAGAAAAAAAAGAAAGAAAATAGAAGAGAAATTGAAAATAAATAAAATCTACCATCTTCAATTCTGACACTATCTCTATCTCTTAATTTTGGACTTAGCAAAGGAGGAATAAAGTAACATCACATGTAATTGTTACAATAATCACTATAATATAACCAGGTATAACAACTATTACTGTTGCAATCATCATATTAGATGATAACAGAAGGATGATGTTATATATCACAAAGAGATAATAACATTATTTACATAAACTCATAACAGTTAAGATAGGCTAGATGAAAAATGTATACAAACCATATACTAAATATATATAAAGTAGATACACCTATATAAGGAACCTTACTGGATTCTCTTGTGTTAAACAATACAAGTTTTCTCTTTTGACTAAATACTTAGTCTTAAGTCATAATAACAAAGTTCTATAGCTAATAGCAAGAAATTACATAAGTCTTATAACAAAGTTTGGCAATATTCTAAGATAAAGAAGTTCATAGAAAAACCTACAGAGTTTGGTGTTAAGAAACTCTATCTAGGTAAATAATCTAAAAAATCTAAAAAGTTAGATTCTTCTACATATAGATAACTGCAAAACTATGTTGTTATAACTTAAGTAAGATAAAAAACACATTCTTATATTGAGTAACATGAGAGAACTTAATAGAGTTCTAAGTACAAACTAATTTATCTTATATACAACAGACCATAGTCTATGTATACACTATAACTAACCTACTCTCAAGTCCATATGCACTCTATAAGGCTAATTATTAGAATTATAAATATTAGACTTGAATTATTTTAATTTTTTGCTTTCATTTTAATTTAATTTAATTTTAATTTTAATTATTTTGGAATTTAGAGTTAGAGTTAGTGTGATATCACATGTCACAGTCACAAACCAGTCATAGTAACAATGTTACAAGAGAAAATAGTAGAAGGTTCTAGAAGAAATGATATTACTATAATATATTTAATATATGTTGATCTTAAGAATAGTACATAACCTTTAGGATAGGTTAATGGTACTGTAGTATGGACTAGTAACATAGTATATATAAGGTAGACTATTCTATACTAGGAACTTCATTGAGTTCTCTTGTGTTACCCAATATAAAATTCTTTTTCTGACCTATTCTAAGATCTTTGAGTTATAACACTAATATACTGTTATTATACCATACAATATTATTTATTCTAGAATTTTTCATGATCTTTGCTATATTACATGATTACATAATCTGTGATTGTAAAATATGACTACTCTGTGACAGATATCACATTTAGTCATACTTTGTGACTTGTATAAATATCACATGTAATATTATAATATACTCTTTGTCTAAGTCTAAAATAAAAAGAAGTAAAATAAAAACTGAAAATAAAATAGAAAAAGAAAAAATGAAAATAAAAGAGAAAGAAAATGAATAAAACCAAGTCTATTGTTTACAACTCTGATATATATAGTAATAGTACTATGAGTTTTTAAGTATTTTAGACATTTGTCTCTATACTTAAGAATTGGTAAATACTTTGTAAATTACCTATCTGATAACACTGTTAAACATAATTCTAGTTTATTCTAGTAGTATTCTTTTGACATAATTTATTAACTCACTCATAGTCAAACTTTATTCTATCTCTCAAAAAATACTCTAACTGTTTTTTATTTAAGCAAATATTTCATTAGGGTCTTATCAAATATCCTATAATATAGACTGTCTCATCTGTTATAGATTCAAGTGACATTATTCCAACAGATAATGATCTCAATTAAGAAAATATCCCCAGCTCTTCTTAACTATACAAAAATTGATAATTCTCTTTGGATTTCTGCTTAAAATACTGGTAGGGCCAACAATCAGATGATTAGTTGACAGATATACTTAGTCATATCACTAACAACCTTAATAATCAAATTTCTGTATCTTTTTCAAATTCATAAGGAACTAAAGCTCATATTTTTTTTATTTCTTTAATAGTACTAAACTAAATAAGCTTAACAATTTACTATGGCATATCTTTTAGAAATTGCTCAAGACTAGTTTGAGGTAAATCTCAACTAAAAAGATGAGAATATCTTCTAAAATTGGCTTTCAGATTAGAACTGATTTATTAGTAAGCTCCATTAGTATTTTAGTCTTTCAGACTCTGTAGATGAAACTGCTAATATGCTGGATAATCTCTATATAAAGTTTAGCAACAAGATTTTTACTTATAATGTGAATTTCATACACTATGTCTTTTAACTTGGATAATGTAAGTAAACTTAGTTTTCCTTTGTATAGCTAAACAAGCTCAAACCCTAACCCCTACAAACTTTGCAATGGATCTTCCAGCTTTCTAATATTATTGAGTTCTACTATAAGATCTGTGAACTTTGTTACCATTGACCTCTAACTCCACACTTGTATTTAGCTTTTTTAGAAGACTCTTAGTTTATTACACACTATCTCTTTGCTACTATCAAGTATATTCTGCCTTTCCAAATAATATTCTAGATACTTTGACATATGTTTCTGACCATCTAAATGCCATCATTCTAATGTTAGCACAGCATTGTTTCACCAAATTACAATAAATAGTAGAGCATTTAGGATATTAGCTACTTTTAGAAAACTTTATTTTGTTCTTTAAAGTTTTTCTGAAGATAAGTTGTATTTGATTAGTAAATTTCACAATATATTTTTATATTTCCCTGAAAATACAAAATATTGTGAACTTTGTTCAGTCATTCTAATAGATAGGAGAATAGTATTTTATATTACTAATACTATTAGAGTCTCTCTAATTAAATATAAAACTCTATTTCTACTTAGGAATAAGAAAAGCTGACCTTGTTCTAGAATATATATATACTGGCAATGATTATTGATCATTGCTACTGGAAGTGAGACTACAAGCATAATCATGTATAGTTGGTAGAGAGAAAGACTCTTAAATATTATTCTAGAAAGAAAAATAAAACTTCTTTTACTACTAATCTCACAGTCTACCAAATTTGTTTCCAACACTCTCAAGAAGCTCTTTTTGCCAAATTATTACTCTCAAAATCATCAAATTCATTATTCTCTACTTTAAAGAAGTAATTGAGTTTTCTATAGAGAATCTTTTATTAAAGCTAATCAACAAGGGCAAGTTGACTAAAAAAATGCAAAAAAGGATTAACAACAACTTCTACCTCTATTATAAAGTAGAAAACCATAAGCTAGATTTCTATTCTAGAAAATAAACACCGGTCACTCAAAAAAACTATAGTACTCAGACAACTACTACTATTTCTACTATTGTGGCAACCACTAGTCACAAAGACCAACAGTAATACAAACAATAAATCTCTTAGTAGGATATCTATGTAGAGATTACAAGAGAACTCAACAAGAAGTCTCCAATATATTGCTACTCTATTTATACTATAGATACATGGTCTGTGCTAACAATAAATAACCCTACCCTAATGTCCATGTATAGTCCATGTGTTATCTTCATGTTTTCTATAAGAATATCATATTGTATACATATGCCCTAATATCATTCTTCTAGTCTTTTCTTCCAAATTTTAGGCCTATGATCTCACATTATGTGACATGTCATGTGACCACAGTTACATGCCTCTTCATTGTTAAAATAAAAAAGAAAAAGAAAAGAAATATTAAAAGAAAAGAAATATTAAATTAAGAAAAATAGATAAAAGAAAAGAAAAATATTAGTGTCCAAGTATACCATAACATTTACCATTGTAACTTCTGAGAAGTTCTTGAAAAAATAGAAAGCAACCTTCAGGACTCTGTATAAACTGAAAGCTATATTGAACTTACTTATGTAACAATAAGTTTAGTCAGACTCAATATTTCTACTCTTTCTGATTCTTATTATTTTTTTCTGTTCTTTTTCTCACTTTTGGTCCTTAGTTAGGATAATCTTAATAAAATCCTATTTATCCTATTTTGTACTCTAGTCAACTCTGGATCTACTTATTATTTTGTAGACTTAAAGTATATATGTACTCATTATTTGAAGACCTCTTCAATTCTGCTAGTTAAACCCTATTTGTTTAACAGTTTGTCAAACAGTGCTATTTCTGAAATTATTGCTATACCTATAGTCTTTCCTTCTGGTAAATACATAAATTTGGACTTTTATGTTACTCCACTTGATTTCTTCTACTCTTTGATCCTTGAATATAACTAGTTTACCTAATACAATCCATTGATTGACTGAGTAAATAGATTATTAAATTTCTATTTATCTTTGCAGAAAAATCAAGATCTACCATACATTACAGTTAATATTCCATTAGCAATCACATTAGCTCTTGACATCTTTCTACATTCACTAAACCCCATGATTTCTATACTGATATTTGAGATTTCCATATTTACTTCCAAGTAACTCAATATTACTATTATTGGTGCTTTGGTTTTTTTTCACACATCAAAACTTCTAGGCTCCAACAATTTCCAAGTATGTCTTCACTCAACTGGTGTTCAGACAAACTCTATGTACAAAGCAGAGTCTGCTCCTAATATTTCCAAGGTTTCTCCTAAGTACCATGAGTTCACTGATGTTTTCAGTAAATCTAAAGCCAAAGTTCTTATATTTCATTTTCCTTATGACCTCACAATTAATCTGGAAGAAAATATACAATCCCTAGTTAGCACTATTTATTCTCTCTCAGCATTCAAAAAAGAGGCTCTGAAGGAGTTCATTGAGAAAAATCTAAATATAGGATTTATCTAACCAACTTCTTTCCTTGAGTTTTCTTTATCAAGAAGAAAGATGAATTATCACATCTCTGCATCAACTTCTATGAACTTAAATACATCACCAAAAAGAATCACTATCTAATTGTTATCTAGTCTGTATATCTGAAGGTGATGAATAGAAGACTACTTTCTGAACTTGTTATGAATCATTTAAATAGTCTGTAATATCTTTCAGTCTTATTAGTACTCCTACTACTTTTCAGCAATTTATAACATGTCTGTGCATTACCAGTATGTCAAAAAAGTACTCAAACACCTCTGCAAAGCTAGTCTCTATACCATGAACAGCTTGCAGTATTTATCAGAGCAACAATCCTTGTATCTTCTTTATATTACACAACAACTGTTGTTGATCTCAATATCTTATACCAAGATATTTCTTCTTTTTCTTGATAGTAGGATTTTTGTACTATCTTCTGATAGCCTCCACACACATGTTCTCCAGTATAATCATGATCATATTTTAGCTGGAAACTTCAGTCAAAACAAAATAACTCATTTACTACACAAAAACTTCTTTTCCTCTAACTACTACCATAGTTAACTCAAAAAATCAAAATAAATCAACATAAAATTTTGTACTTTTCCTTGATCTCTAGAACAGTGTTGGTAAGTTTGAAGAGTCACCTAATTATCTCTAGAGCTGGTTCTAGAGCTAGAAAATAAGTATATTCAAGAAGAAGACCTCAAACTTGTTGTATAGCAAATTATCTCTTAAGAAGTGTTTCTACTTCTTTTGCTTTTAAAAATGTCTCTCCTAAGGTCTTAGGTTTATTTTCTTGAAAAAAAAGTAAGAAGAAGGATATAGGTTCAGATTCTAAAACACCTATTGCCTCAAGAGTAATTATAAACAGACTTTCCTCCAAGAAAGTATCTTCTCTTAAGCTCTCGGTTGCTTTTCTTGTCTCAATTCTTGAAGGAAAATTATTTACTATAAGCTAGGATTACTAAGTGTTTGCTAAGGAGAGCAGAAACTTGGTTTTTGGGGTAGAAACTATCTCCAAAAGTACCCAAAGATCTTAAGCTCTTATATTTAGATCATTCAATTTAATCCATAGATTAGCTGAGTCATTTTCCAATTTGGAAACAGCAACATTGCTTATAATACTGAGCTGTGAGATGGTGACCATCATGTGCTGTCACTGTTTAGTTATTCTAGGTATCTTGAAACTAAAACTAAGGTATTTTATATGCTTTATTAAAAAAGTGCTCTCTTAGAGAACATTCTGTTGACTGGTTCCCTACTATTTTAGAAGTTGGTCTTTATGTCTGGAACTTTCTCTAGGCTATTTCTAAAGCTGAATGAGATTGCTTTAAAGTTTTATCTCAACTTGATACTTCTACTCTTGTAAAAGCTATAAGAACTTTTTATAGTTCTAATCTTGTTAATTCTGTTCTAATATCTTTTCCTAATATTGAGATAGCTATTAATATACTAGAGGCTAAAGAAATTACTTTCACTCCAGTCACTAACAAAAATTGCAAGAAAAAGAGCAAAGCTTTTTCTCTTTCTTTTATATCTTTTTTTGACTCCAGAAGTAAGATATCATTTATTTCATGGGCTTTTCTTCTTCCCAAGGCTATGATAACTTGTCTTGGTTGAGTTATAACATCTAGTCTAGTTATGATAACCTCTGTAACCATCAAGCTTTAAGTGGTACCTCTTTCTGTTTTCTTAGTCTCCAAATCTAAACCTAAGATCAAATTATTTGCTTAGGCTATAAAAGCCAATATTACTTAGCAAGCTTCAAGATTTGCTTCTATCTTATCTCATAAGGACTTTTTATACTTGTTACAGCTCAAGAATATCAAAATTGAAGATAGTAGACTCTATTTATTCTCATTTCTTTTCTTATTTTAATTTAATTTAAATTTATTTTTTATATTTTAAACTTAGAGTTAGGGGTTGGTATGATATTATAAATATGCTATATAACATTATTATCTCAGAACCTTCTACATCTTTTTGTGTGACATGTGATAGTTATATATAATATGTTATCTTATAACTAACATATACTCTTTTGAATAGGCTAGGTTTATTGTAGCACAAACTACTAGCTTAGCATATATAAGGTAGATACTTTATACTAGGAACTCCATTGAGTTTTCTTGTGTTAACTCTAATGCAGGGTTCTTATTTTGATCTTACTCTTTAGTTTTAAGTCATAATATTAGAACTTGATATTCTTTCTTGAGACTGTTTAACTTAGGGCCTTCTCTATCTTTTTCTTTACTCTCTTATGATTTTCAACTGGGAGCAATATTACTCTTTAGTCAAGAAGAATAACTAAACTCTAGGCTTAAGAGATATACTAAGTATAGTTAGCTTAGCTGTTGATTTTACATCAAAACCTACTAGTGCTTAGTAAATGTAAAAACTTATATGGACATACTAGTTAGTTTTTTTGTATAGTAGCTCTATACTGCAGAATTCCCTTGTAATTTGTCTATGTAAGAGAACAGTAGTAACTTTAAAAATACTGTTTAGTATAGAATATCTTTCTTAAGACAAAATTATTTACAATTTGATTAAAGTAGTAGTTAGTAGAATAAGTAGTCAGTAGACAGTATAAGATAGAACAAGAAGAGTGCTTACTAGTACTTACTAAGATATTTGAAGATATTTCAGAAAAGTTTGATTTTGAGAGTAGAGCCAATACTTGTCTTACCTCTTTATCTAGCTTTGACATCAGTCAATATGACTCAGTCAGGTAATATATCTGAAATACACTAGTAGGCTTTGGTGCAAACAAATGGCTAAGCTTTCTCTATCTAGCTAGTATACTCCTTATATCTAGGGTTTAGCAATTCTTCTTAACTAAAGGACTAAGTTGTTTCTTGGTCAAGAATAAAATAGAGATTGAGGAAAAGAAAGAGCTCATAGTTGAGTGGTTTCAAGAAAGATTATCAAGTTCTAATATTATAATTCAAATTCCTTAGAGTTGAGATAAGAACAAAACCTTAATTTGGGTTATCACAAGAGAACTCAATAGAGTTCTAAGTACAAAATAGTTTACCTTATATATTACAGATCATGGCCTGTGTACTCATAACAACTACTCTACTCCAAAGTACATATTTCTACAAAACTAATATATTGTTACTTTAACTTCTAGTAAAACTATTCTCTTTAAATGAACAGTTGTTAGCATGAGAGTGTAATGTGGCTAGAAGTGTCACTAGGAATGATACTAATTAGCAACAAATATTAATTTTACAATAATAAAAGAAGCAAATTATAAGAATACAAGAGTAGTTGATAATATTAAAGAGAAAAGCTAAACTAAAACCTAGTAATGGGTTTCAAGCAAAAATGGCTATACTATTTTGATTGGATGGAAAAGTTAGCAAAGTAGAAGGTTTTGTAATAGCATACAAGTTATATTTGAGAATAAGAATGAGAGAATCAACAGTAAAAGAATAGATACAGTAGGTTTTGATATATATACAGATTGAAAGATTTATTTATATATAAAATATGAATAGTTCATTCAATAAGAAAGAATCTATTGAGTATATAATAAAAGTAAATATCTATTACCAAGAATATAGGGAGAGAATGAAGATTAATATAATTGGAGAACAAAAGTGGAAAGTGATCTTGGAAATACTGTGGCTAGCTTGCCACAATCCTGAGATCAACTAGAGAATGGGAAAAGTAAAGATAATAAGATGTTCAGGAAAATATAGAAAGTAGTAGAGACCAAAATAAGAAAAACTAGGGTGGTAAAAGCAAAAAAAGAGAAAATATAAGAAGAGAATAAGAAGTAAGAAGAAAAGAAGCATGAGAAAAAGAAAAAGAGATAAAAAAAACCAAAGAAAAAAAGGACAGTGGAGGTAAAAAGAGTAGTAGAAGAATAGGAGATTTGGAATAAGAAGAAGAAAGCAGCAAAGTCTAAAAAAAGGCCAAGAAATTGGTTTTTCAAAGATTCTACAAGTAAATCCATGTCTTTGAAAAGAAAGCAAGAGAATCCATTGTTAAGGGAAGAGAGAGAAAATGTGTATGGGTTTATCAAAGAGTAATTGAGAAAAGAATATATCAAACTCTCAAAGTTACCTCAAATAGCACTGGTGTTTTTTGTAGGAAAGAAGAATGGTAAGAAGCAGATGGTGCAAGACTATAGATATTTAAATGAATGGACTATAAAAATAATTATTCTTTATCTTTGATTTTGAACTTAGTATAAAATATAGATACAAAAAAGATATTTACTAAATTAAATTAATGATGGGGATATAATAATGTATAGATAAAGGAGAGAGATAGATAGAAGACAGTATTCATGACCTCAGAAGAGTCATTTAAACCTATGGTTATATTCTTTGGACTAACCAATTCTCCAGCTACATTTCAAATGATGATGAACAAGATCCTATAGGACTTGACCAATACTGGGGAAGTGACAAGCTTCATTGACAATATAATTGTGAGAATAGAAGATGAAGAGAGACATGGAGAAGTAGTGGAAGAGGTAGTAAAAAGATTGGTAGAAAATGACTCATATATAAAAATAGAAAAGTGCAAGTGGAAGGTGAGAGAAGTAGGATTTTTGGGAGTGGTGATTGAATCTGAGGAAATCAAGATAGAAGAATAAAAGATAAAAAGAGTCAAGAATATATAGAAATATTTAGGATTAGTCAACTACTATTAGCAGTTTATTAAGGATTTTATGTCTATAGCTAGACTGGATAGAAGTGGATACATTAGATTATGTGACAAAACTTCAAAAGTTTTATCTATAGAGTATGAGGATGGACAATAGAAACCTATAGCATATTTCTCAAAATCTCTTAATAGGATGGAGAAAAACTACAAAATCCATGATAAGGAAATGTTAGCTGTAATAAGGAGACTAGAAAAATAGAGGTATCTATTAGAGGGTGCAAAATTCAAGTTCAAGATTTGAACAGACCACAAGAATTTAAAATATCTTATGAAAGTACAGAAATTGAACAGAAGGCAAGCTTGATAGACATTATATCTGTTAAGATTCAATTTTATCTTGAAATATGTGCTAGAAACAAAGATGGAAAAAGCAAATGTACTTAGTAGAAAACTAGACAAAAAAGTAGGTGTAGAAAAAAATAATGAAAATCAAAAATTAATTCAAAGAGAATGGATTCATAGTTTGGTTAAAGTAGTAATAGAAGACATGAGGTAGATATATTAGAGAAAACAAAAATAGCTAGGAAAAAGAATAAAGAGATAGTTGGAATAGTAGAGTTAAGATATTAAGAGGTAATAAATAGTAGGTAGAAGGAAATTTGGTGTTAAAGTAAGAAAAGTTAAGAATAAAGATGGAAGACAATTGAGTTGGTTATAAGGAATTACTAGTGGCCAGAAGTAACAAAAGATATAGAAAAATATGTGAATGGATACAATATGTGTTAGAAAATAAAGAATTAGACAGAAACACTAGTAGAGAAGTTGATAATAAATAAAGTATTAGAGAGACCATGGATATATTTGATAGCAGACTTTATCACAAAGTTGCTATTAGTAGGTAGGAAAGATGTCATTTTAGTAGTATGTGATATATTGTTTAAGATGGCATATTTTATAGCAACAACTAAAGAAATATCAGTGGAAGGATTGGCAAGGTTGCTTAGAGATAATATATAAAAGTTGTATAAGTTGTCTAAGAATATAATTTTGAATAGAAGACCACAATTTGCAGTAAATTTGATAAAGAAGTTGAATAAAATATAGGTATTGAAACAAAACTGTCAACATCATTTCATCTACAAGCAGATGGGCAAACTAAATATATAAACTAAGAATCAGAACAATAACAAAATACCCTCAGCAACTAAAGTATCTTTGTTTATGGTGAATTACAAAAGTATTACAATTCAAACCTTAAAGAGTTAAGATAAGAAAGGAAATCTTGTATTAAACTAACACAAGAGAACTTGATAGAGTTTCTAGTACAAAACTGTCTATCTTATATATACTATTTGTACTACAGTTTTATTAGCCTACTCTAAAGAATTATGCATTATTCTTGAGATTTACATATATTAAATATATTATAGTGATATTATTTTCTTTTGGAAGCTTCTACTATATTCTCTTGTGATGCACCTAATCTCTAGTTCCAAAATAGAAAATAAAATAAAAATGAAGTCCATTATTTGCAATTGTGACAAAAATAAAGTTAAGAAAGAATGGAAGCTGATATTAGAAAAAAAGTAAAAGTAAAAAAATAACAGAGTTTACATAAAGAATAAAGAAAGTACAAGAAAAAGTGAGGACAATGTTAAGAAAAGCACAAAAAGAAATAAAATAACAAGTAGATAAGAGAAGAAGAGAAGCTAAGAAATGGAAAAAAAGAGATAAGGTGATATTGAGTATAAAAAATCTAGTATTCAAAAAGCAGCTAGCAAAATTTCAGAAATTAATAGATCAATATATTAGTCTATATATTATTAATAAGGTAGTATCTATCAATATAGTCAAATTACAACTGCTAACTTCAATAAGAATTTATCCAGTTGTGAACATTAGTTAAGTAGTAAGATATAGAGAACAAGTGGAGGGACAGAAAATAGAAGAAGTAAAACTAGTAGAGATAGATAAAGTCAAAGAATAAAAGATAGAAAAAGATTTAAATAAAAGAAAAATAAGAGAAGTTGTAAAGTATTTAGTATAATGCAAGAGGTTTATAGCAGAATATAATATATGAGAAAGAGAAGAAGACTTAGAAAATATTAAAAAAAATAGTAGTAGAAATTGAGGAGAGACTTAGTATAGAAGTGAGAAAGTAAGAAAAATTAGATTTAGTAGAAGAATAAGACTTTAGAAGAGAGAAGTTACTAAGGAAGTATATAGCAAAAATATTGTATAAATAAAATAACAGAAAGTTTGAAAAAGAATATTTAAGAAAGTTAGAAAGA
>Ga0157359_1000741_pt1 | contig 12374 bp, 10 predicted proteins | sample AttcapACBM3_FD_111482 | JGI IMG/M metagenome (GOLD analysis project Ga0157359, IMG submission 111482) | Fungus gardens microbial communities from leaf cutter ant in Botucatu, State of São Paulo, Brazil - Atta capiguara ACBM3 | ecosystem: Host-associated > Fungi > Mycelium > Unclassified ...
ATTTTTAAACCACAACATCGGGATTCCTTACCGTGGCGCGATCGGGCGCACAAGTCTGCGAGAGTCAGCGCGCATGATAGCGAAACATCGGAGTGGTTTCATTGCCTTTAAGGCAGCCGCCTTTTACTGTATCTCTCACCTGAACGAATAACGAGGAAGTAACCTTGCGCATAGGCATAGATCTGGGTGGCACCAAGACAGAAGTGATTGCATTGTCAGATAAGGGACAGGAGCTGTTCCGTCACCGCGTGAATACCCCGCGTGACGACTATCAGGCAACGGTGCAGGCAATTGTTGATCTGGTCACGCTGGCGGAGCAGAAAACTGGTGAGACCGGTACGGTCGGCCTGGGCATTCCCGGCTCGCTTTCGCCTTTCAGTAAGCGGGTGAAGAATGCGAACTCCACCTGGCTTAACGGCCAGCCGCTGGATAAAGATCTGGCTCAGGCGCTGAACCGGGAAGTGCGCATCGCCAACGACGCGAATTGCCTGGCCGTATCGGAAGCGGTCGACGGTGCCGGTGCCGGACAGTCGCTGGTGTTTGCCGTGATTATCGGTACCGGATCGGGTGCAGGTGTCGCGATTAACGGTGAATCGCGCATCGGTGGCAACGGTAATGCCGGTGAGTGGGGCCACAATCCGCTGCCATGGATGGATGAAGATGAGCTGCGTTATCGTCAGGAAGTGCCCTGTTATTGCGGGCAGCAGGGCTGTATCGAAACCTTTGTTTCAGGCACCGGTTTTGGTATCGACTATCAGCGGCTTAGCGGCGTACATCGCAAAGGTGCGGAGATCGTCTCGCTGCTGGCGCAGCAGGATCCGATCGCCGAACTGGCAATGAGCCGCTATGAACTGCGTCTGGCAAAATCGCTGGCGCAGGTGGTGAACCTGATCGATCCTGACGTGATCGTGCTGGGCGGCGGGATGAGCAATGTGGATCGGCTCTATCAGACTGTGCCGGTGCTGATGAAGCAGTGGGTGTTTGGCGGGGAGTGTGAAACGCCGGTGCTGAAGGCGCAGCATGGCGACTCCAGCGGCGTACGCGGTGCGGCGTGGCTCTGGCCGCTTAACGGCTGAGTGTCCCGCACATCCGCTGACGTTCAGCGCCTGGATTTCAGGCGCTGAACGTAACCCACGGCGCGGCATCCTGCCGCGCCGCGTTTATTCGCCCACCAGCATCGTGTCCTGTGGCGCCCGGTCGCGCTGCGCTTTGGTGGCGAGGAAGTAAATATAGCCGACCAGCATGATGGCAAAGAACAGTGCGCCAATCACCGGGTTAAACCACAGCATCGCCAGCAGACAGACCACCGACAGCAGCAGGGCGATGCCCGGAACAATCGGATAGCCCGGCGCGCGGAAACTGCGGGGCATTTCCGGCGCGCTGCGGCGGAGTTTAAACAGGCTCAGCATGCTCATGATGTACATCACAATCGCGCCAAACACCGCCATGGTGATCATCGCCGCCGTCAGCGTCATTCCCTGCAGATTAATCACGCCATCGCTGTAAATCGCCGCGATGCCCAGTACGCCACCGAGAATAATCGCCCGATGCGGGGTCTGGAAACGTGACAGTTTTGCCAGAGAAGGCGGCAGATAGCCCGCGCGTGCCAGAGCAAAAAACTGCCGTGAATAGCCGAGAATAATGCCGTGGAAGCTGGCAATCAGACCAAACAGGCCAATCCACACCAGCATATGCATCCAGTTAGAGTGTTCGCCGACAATCATTTTCATCGCCTGCGGCAGCGGATCGTTTATGTCCGAGAGTTTGCGCCAGTCGCCCGCGCCGCCTGCCATCAGCATCACGCCAATCGCCAGCACCACCAGCGTCAGAATCCCGCTGATGTAGGCGCGGGGAATGGTTCGGGTGGGATCTTTTGCCTCTTCGGCGGCCATCGCTGCACCTTCAATGGCAAGGAAGAACCAGATGGCGAAGGGAATGGCGGCGAAAATACCGGAGAAGGCGGGCATGCCGAAGGTGTCGCTGCCTGCCCAGCCGTGCGCAGCAAAATTCGCCAGGCTAAAGCCGGGTGAGACCACGCCCATAAACACCAGCAGCTCAATGACAGCCAGCACGGTGACAACCAGTTCGAACATCGCCGCCAGTTTTACACCCAGAATATTCAGCGTCATGAACACCAGGTAAGCCCCGACCGCTGCGGTTTTTGGGTTGAGCTGGGGATACTGCACATTGAGATAAGCCCCAATCGCCATGGCGATCGCCGGTGGCGCAAAGACAAACTCAATCAGCGTCGCCAGACCGGCAATCAGTCCGCCGGTTTCGCCAAAGGCGCGACGACTGTAGGCAAACGGCCCGCCCGCATGAGGGATCGCAGTGGTCAGTTCGGTGAAGCTAAAGATAAAGCAGGTATAGAGTGTGGCGATCAGCGCGGTAGTGACCAGAAATCCCAGCGTGCCTGCCACAGCCCAGCCGTAACTCCAGCCGAAATATTCGCCTGAGATCACCAGGCCAACCGCAATCCCCCACAGGTGCAGGGTGCCCAGCGTGGGCTTGAGTCTGTTTGTCATACTGTTATCCCCGTCGTTGTTGGTCGCTCGCGGCGTTACACCGCCATTACGACTAAAGTAAGGTGATAATGCCGTTGCATTACTCACCACGACTTGACGCGGGCGCAGTGACTTCTGTTCTCCACGGTCAACTCACAGGCAACAACCGGGCCGGATGCACGCTGCGGTCAACTTTGTCTCTTCTGAGGTCAAGCAGCTCACCTTCTGGCAACGCATGCTGAGATAACGCAAGTGAAAAGGAGCCGGACTGATGAGCGCTAAACAATATGACAACCTGACTGATTCCCAACTCACCCTGATGGCGCAGCAGGCGCTGGCCTGCTATCCCGCCGCGCTACAGGGAGATCTCAGCCTGCTGTGCCGCTCAGAGAATGCCACATTCCTGTTGCAGGCAGCAGGCCGGCGTTATGCACTGCGGCTGCATCGCGGCGATTATCATCAAAAGGCGGACATTGTGAGTGAGCTGCTGTGGCTCGATGCGCTGCGTGAAACCGGCATTATGGTGCCGGAAGCGGTGCCGGACAAAGAGGGTGAAACCGTACTGACGCTGCGACTGCCGGATGGCGGTGAGCGGTACGTAGTGTTGTTTCACTGGATTGATGGCGAGATGCCAACCACCGACGTCGATCCCCGCGCTTTTCAGCAGCTGGGCAGGATTACCGCGCGGCTGCATCAGCACAGTAAACAGTGGCAGCCGCCTGCGGGTTTCCAGCGGATTATCTGGGATCACCACACCATGACGAGTAGCGAGAGTCACTGGGGACGCTGGCAGGATGCGCCTAATCTGAATCCCGCCGATCACGGCGTGGTCGAGCAGGCGATAAGTCAGGTGGGTGCGTCGATGGCGCAGTTTGGCAAAGGATCTGATCGTTATGGCCTGATCCACGCCGATCTGCGACTCACCAATCTGCTGCTGCACAAGGGTGAAACGCGGGTGATCGACTTCGATGACTGCGGACTTGGCTGGTATCTGCACGATCTGGCGGCGGCGATCAGTTTTGTTGAGCATCATCCGCGCGCGCCAGAGTGGATCGATCACTGGATTCGCGGTTACGAGCAGGTGGCGCATATCAGCGACGCGGAAATGGCCATGTTACCCGCGCTGCTGATCCAGCGTCGCATCCAGCTCACTGCATGGGTGGGATCCCATGCCGAGACTGAAATGGCGCACAGTCTGGGTCCGGAGTGGGCCAGCCATTCGGTTCGTCTTTGCCGCCGCTATCTGGACGGTCAGCAGCTGCCGGTTGGCGTCTGATGCACCAGCGGCGGGCGTGACTGCGCCGCCGCAGTGCCCGATGCCATGCCCGCGCGCAGCCTGACGCCCCCACAGGCGGCGTGGCAGGCATCGGGGACCTGGTATGGAATTTGCTCTGATCATGTGACGGGTGATCCACCTGAATTCTGACAGAGGCGACCATGAATCCGACACTGATAAAGCCTGATGCCTTTGCGGCCTGTTCTGCAGCGGCGGGCGCAGGCAATCACGGCGTGCTGGCAGCGGCGGCGACCGGCTTAAGCGACTTTATTCATACCCAGGGCGGCGATGTTGATCGCATCTTCGGCATCAGCGGCATTGATCCGGAGCGCCTGGCCAGCCCGACGCTGAGTCTGGGACTGGTTAACTACTGTCGGGTACTGGAAGAGGCGGCGCGTCACTCTGGTTTTGATAACTTCGGTTTGCACTACGGCAGGCAGTTTAAACCGCAGTCATTAGGCCTGATAGGTTATATCGGCTTGTGCTCCGACACGCTGGAGCAGGCGCTGCACAATGTGGTCAATGCGTTTCCCTGGCATCAGCACGACACCTTAACCCGGCTGGTGGATAAGGGGGAGTGCTGGCGGCTCGACTACCAGGTGCGACACGGCGCAATCCTGTCGCGCCGTCAGGATGCCGAGCTTACACTTGGCATGTTTATGAATCTGATCCGTCACGTGGCAGGCAGGCACTGGGCACCTCGTGAAGTTCACTTTGAACATCCGCGTCCCGGCCAGTGGCACGATCACTGTAAAGTGTTTGATGCGCCGGTCTGGTTCGATCAGCCGTTTAATTCGCTGGTGATCCCGAAGCGCGATCTGCTACGCGCAATGCCAGAGAGCGATCCGATCCTGTTAATGGTGATGCAGGATGCGATCCGGCGGCTTAATCGTGGTACGTCACAGCAAAGCATGATTGAACAGGCGCGATCGCAGGTTAATTTATCGCTGATGCAGGGTGAGCCTGTGCTGGAAGAGGTGGCGGATAAACTCGGGCTGTCGAGCTGGTCACTGCAGCGGCGGCTGCGCGAAGAGGGCAGTAGCTTTACCGCGCTGGTGGATCAGGTGCGCTGCGAAATGGCGACATATTATCTGCAGCAAAAGCAGCTGCCGATCTCAGAGATGGCGCTGCTGCTGGGCTATTCGGAAGTCAGTGCGTTCTCACGCGCGTTTCGCCGCTGGTTTGGCATCAGTCCGCGCCAGTGGCGTCAGGAAGGTCTGGCCAGCTAACCGCGCGGCGCAAAGCCGAACCACGCCGGTTGCCCGGGCTCCGGTGGCGGCGGCAGATCGCGGGTCTGCGCCACCAGCTGCCAGGCACGCAGGCAGAGCGCTTCATCACCCTGAGTCTGGGTCACCGCATAATGTCTGCTGTGCGCCTGCCACTCCATCCGTACCAGACATTGCTGGCCCGCATAACGCGCCGCATCCGTGAACTGCCTGTTGAGCACCGGCTGCATTTGATTAGTCCAGTGACAGGATTTGCTGTCCGGATCTTTCGCAGGCTGACAAAGATTTGCCACACTATCCTGTTGCTTTGTCACAGGTTGCTGACAGGCGCTGAGCGACACTGCAATAATCATCCCCAGCAATATTCTCATCTTCATATTAATTAAATTCATTTAACTGGCCAATTTTCCTTAAAGATCTTCCTGTCTGCTGCCGACAGTCTACAGACCGGCATCATGAATGCTATGGCATTACTCCGACTGTCGACAGAACCAGAATTTACCGCCCTGGCGCGGATTACGTCTCTTTTACTTCATGGATTAGAAATGCAGAAAAATTATGCCTTTGCGGCACTCTCCCTGTTAATGGCGTCGCTGATCAGCGGCTGTGCCACCGAATCTTCCCGCGCTATTCAGGCCCCGCAGGTTCGCGCAGCCAGTCAGCCGGTTTACCAGGGCGTGCGCAGCCCGATTGCGGTAGGCCAGTTTGATAATCGCTCCTCGTACATGAACGGCATCTTCTCTGATGGCGTCGACAGGCTGGGCAATCAGTCGAAAACCATTCTGATTACCCATCTGCAGCAGACCAATCGTTTCAGCGTGCTGGATCGCAGCAACCTGAAAGAGCTGCAGCAGGAGTCGGATTTCAAACGCAGCCAGCAGAATATCAAAGGCGCGAACTACATCATCACCGGTGATATCACCGAATTTGGCCGCAAAGAGGTGGGCGATCAGCAGCTGTGGGGCATTCTGGGCCGCGGCAAAACGCAGGTCGCCTATGCCAAAGTGAATCTGAACGTGGTGGATGTCACCACTTCTGAAGTGGTCTACAGCTCCCAGGGCGCAGGCGAGTACCAGCTTTCGGCGCGTGAAGTCATCGGCTTTGGCGGCACCAGCAGCTATGACTCAACGCTGAACGGCAAAGTTATGGATCTGGCGATTCGTGAAGCGGTCGATCATTTAGTGGATGGAATCAACAACGGCGCATGGCGTCCGGCTAAATAAGGAAGCAGTAAATGAAGATGATGACACTGAGCAGTCTGCTGATTGCCGCAGCGCTGCTGGCCGGCTGTGCGCCAAAAGCACCGAAGACGATCTACTACTGGGGCGATTATCAGCAGCAGGTCTACAGCTACTATCAGCCGGGCAGCGATCCGCTGAAGCAGATTGAAGCGCTGAATCTGGATATCGAAAAAGCCCGTGCTGTTAACCAGCCGGTTGCGCCTGGCCTGCATGCCCAGCTGGGTCTGCTCTTTGCCAAAACCGGCGACACCAATAAAGCCTTTGAGCAGTTTGCCATCGAGAAGCAGCTGTTTCCCGAATCGGCACCTTACATGGATTTTCTGATGAGTAAAAAACAAGGAGTGGTTCAGTGAAAAAACTGATTGCCCTGAGCGGCGCGCTGATGGTGTTGTTGCTGACCGGCTGTGCGCACCCGAAAAAACCTTATGATTACAGCGCGTTTCGTGCCAGCAAGCCCGCCTCAATTCTGGTGTTGCCTGCGGATAATAAATCACCGGATATCAACGCTGCTCACAGCCTGAACTCGCTGGTGACGCGTCCGCTGGCCGAAGCCGGTTACTACGTCTTCCCGGTGGCGGTTGTTGAAGAGACCTTTCAGCAGAATGGCGTGACCAGCGCCACTGATGCCCAGGCGGTCAGCGCGAAGCGTCTGAATGAGATTTTCCATGCCGACAGCGCGCTCTATGTCTCGATCAGCGAATATGGCAGTAGCTATCGGGTCATTGACAGCGTGACGACCGTGACGGCCCAGGCACGGCTGGTGGATTTGCGCAGCGGCAAAGAGATCTGGCAGGGTAAGGCCACTGCCAGCGACAGTGAAGATAACAACAATAACAATGGCGGACTGGTGGGGATGCTGGTGAACGCGGCGATCAAACAGATTGCCAGCAACGTCACTGATAAAGCGCACACCGTGGCCGGACTGACCAGCAATCGACTGCTGTCCCAGAACGAGCAGGGCGGGTTACTTACCGGCCCACGCTACACGCTGGTTAGCGCCCGCTGATCAGACTCAGACGGGCGCGCTGGCGCCCGTTATCCCTGCGGCAGTTCCAGCTGGCTGTAGCCTAACCCATTCATCTTACGCACTTTAATCTGCACCGGAATACGCTCTTTCATCGCTTCCACGTGGCTGATCACCCCAATGGTTTTACCGCTGGCGTTAAGCGCGTCCAGCGCATCCAGCGCGGTATCCAGCGTCTGAGCATCCAGCGTGCCGAATCCCTCATCCAGAAACAGCGATTCGATACGCGTTTTATGACTGACCAGATCCGATAACGCCAGCGCCAGTGCCAGACTCACCAGGAAGCTCTCGCCACCCGACAGCGTGCGGGTGTCGCGTGCCGCATCAGCCTGCCAGGTATCGACCACATCCAGCTCCAGCAAATCCTGCGCCCGGCGTTGCAGCAGATAGCGGCCATGCAGCCGATCGAGCTGCCTGTTAGCGAGCGACACCAGGTGATCCAGCGTTAGGCCCTGGGCGAAGCGCCGGAACTTGTCGCCGGTCGCGGAACCGATCAGATCGTTGAGCCGGCTCCACTGCGCCAGCACCACACCATCCTGTTCAATCTGCGTCATCAGGCTCTGCTGACGGGCGCGAAGGCTGGCATCGCTGTGCAGCTGCTGCTGAACCTTGCCCTGCAGGCTGGCGTTGTCGCGCAGGGCCAGCCGTAACTGCTCAAGCTGCTGTGCCAGCGCTTCGGCGGATTCCGGCATCGCGTCAGGCTTCGCCTGCTGATGGACACTGAGCCGCTGACGCAGATCTGCCCGTCGCGCCTGCTGCTGCTGGCATTGCTGGTCGAGCTGCTGCAGCTGCTGACGCAGTTGCAGCGCGGTCTGCTCATCCAATAGCGCCGCGCGCAGGCTGGCTTCATCCGCGAATCCGGCGCTCTCCAGTGACTGCTGCAATGCACTTTCCGCCTCTGTCAGTTTGCCGCTGAGCGTCTGACGCTGATTTTCCAGTCCCGACAGCTCACCCTGCAGTCGACTGACTTCAGCCTGCGCCTGCTGCAGGGCAGCGAGCTGCTGCGTCAGCTGTTCATCAGACTGCTGAATACGGGCCTGCATCTGCTGACGAGCGAGGGTGACCTCGCGATCGCCAAACAGCGCCTGACGCTGCTGACGCATTTCACCTAACTGTGTCTGGCTCTGCTGTTGTTGCTGTTGACGGATGGCCAGTTGCTGCTGTTCCTGCTCTGCCTGCTGTTGCAGGGCGGTGAGCTGGGTTTCGCCTTTTAACAGTTGCGGCTGCAGGTTAGCGAGCAACTGCTCACTCTCCTGCCAGCGCTGCCAGCGCCTCTGCTGTTCCGCCAGCCACGTGTCGCGATTCGCGGCATCGGGAAGAGCAAGGTTGTGGGCGCTGAACTGTTGGGCTAAACGGGATTGCAATTGCGCCATGGCCTGCTGTTCCTGCTGCTTCCGCTGTTGCAGCGCATCCAGCGCCTGCTGCAGGCTGATCAGCGACTGCTGCGCCAGTTGCTCTGCCTGCAGATGTTGCTGCCAGGCCTGCAACTGCTGAAGATGGTGATCTTTCGCGGCCTGACGTGCCTGTTCGGCGGCTTCCTGTGCCTGTCGCTGTTGCTCAAGCTGGTTTTCGTGTTCGCTTTGCTGCTGCTGCCACGCGGCTAACGCTTCGCGGTCGGCAAGGGTGAAGGTAAGTGCCAGCTCACCGCTTAGTGCCTGCCATTGCTTCTCAAGCTGGTCAAGCTGACGCTGCATTTCCGCGATTTCGTCACGCAGGGTCTGCTGCTGAACGGCAGATTGTTTTAGCTGTTCGCTTTTTGCCGTTCCTGCTTCACGCAATGCCTCAGTTTGCTGCTGCAGCGCAGCCCGGCGCTGCTGGTTAGCACTCACTTCCAGCGTGCTGTAGGTTTCAACAGCCGGATGGGTGCAGGAGCCGCACAGCGGGCACGGCTGATCGGGGGTGAGCCGGGCGCGGTAATCGCTGAGATCGATAATCTGCTGCTCCAGCGCACAAATTTTTTCAACGTCATCCAACTGCTGCTTTTCGCGTTTCCACGTTTCACGCAGAGTCTGAAGTTCCGCTTCGCTCTGCTGTTGCGCTTTTTCAAGCGCGGTCAGCCGCTGCTGGCGCTGATTCAGCTGCTGATGCAGTGGCTGCCACTGCGTGGAGAGCAGCAACAGTTGCTGACGGGCCGGACGGCTGGTCTGCAACTGGCTTAATGCCTGCCGCAGTGCAGCGGGCGGATGCTGTTCATGAAGCGAAGTGAGTGCCTGCTCCGCCTGCAACAACGCCTGGTGCGCCTGTTGCTCCGCCTGCTGGCGCGGCAGGGCCTGCTGTGCCTGCTGTTGCTGTTTCGCCTGCTGGGCGTCGATCTGTTTTTGTTGCTGTTCGCACTGCTGCTGCAGTTCGGCCAGCGTCGCCTCACGCTGTGCCAGCAGGGCAAAGTTCTCCTGCCATACCGGCAGTGAAGCGCCCCAATGCGCCAGATCGGCAAGCTGCTCACGTAACTGATGCTGTTCAGTCATCGCCTGCTGCACTGACGTGACCTGACGCTTCTGCTCCGCCAGTCTGGTCTGCGTCTGGTCAGCCTGCTGTTGCTGGCGGGCATTTTCCTGCTGTTGCTCTGCAAAGTGCTGCTGCAGCGTCATGATTCGCTGATCCAGCGGTAATACCTGTTCCGTCAGCAGGTTCTCCTGCTGCTGCTGTTCCTGAAGCGCCTGCTGGCGGGCCGTCTGAGCAGCAGCGTAATTTTGCTGATGCTGCTGCTGTTGGTTCTGCGCCTGCTGCGCCGATGCGGTCAGTTGCTGGCAGTGGCTCTCGATCTGCTGCTGTTCGGTGCGTAATGCATCACGCTGCTGCAGTTTTATCCGCAGCTTTTCAGCCGGTTCGCTGCGAGCCAGCCGCTGGCGGTCCGTCTCTGCCGCCTGGGATGCAGACTGAGCCTGCTGCAACGCGGCATCAGCCTGCTCACTCTCCTGCTGTAACTGCTGCGCCTGCTGCTGCCACTGCTGCTGCTGCTGCGCCTGTTGATAGTGCGCGCTGAGCCGCTGTTCCGCGTCGGTCAGATCGGTGAGCTGCTGTTGCAGGGCCTCACGTGCGTCACTATCCAGTAGTGCCATCGCACCCGCCTGACTGCGCAGCATATCCAGCTGCGTTTTCGCCTCTTTGTGACGCTCGTAGATAGCGGCGGAGATCAGGCCGTAAATTTCGGTGCCGGTCAGCTCCTCCAGCAGTTCGGCACGCTCACTGGCTTTAGCGTTGAGGAAGGCGGCAAACTGGCCCTGCGACAGCATCATTGAGCGGGTAAAACGTTCGAAATCAAGCCCGGAGAGGGTTTCGATCATCTTCAGCTTGTCACCGACTTTATCGGCAACAATGGTGTTGTCGGCGCAGCGCGCCAGCTCAACGCGCGGGGCCTGCAGCTTACCGTCAGCGGTGCCGCGCGCACGGTTCTGGCTCCAGAAGGCGCGCCAGGCTTCGCCTTTGATCTCAAACTCTACTTCAGCCAGACATTCGGCACAGTCGCGCGTCATCAGCGCATTCTGGCTCTGGGAAATCGCGCCCAGGCGCGGCGTCTGGTGATAGAGCGCCAGACAAATGGCGTCCAGCAGGGTGGTTTTACCCGCGCCGGTCGCGCCGGTTATGGCGAACAGGCCATTGCTGGCAAAAGGCTCGGCGCGGAAGTCGATGAACCATTCACCGCGCAGAGCATTGAGGTTTTTAAACCGTAGCGTGAGGATCTTCATTGGGTCTCTTCCATGGCGGCCAGCGTCTGGCGGAACAGGGTGGTCATCTCGTCGATTTGCGCAGGCTGCAGCTCCTCATCCAGCGCGAGCCGGCGGGCAAAGACCTCTTCCACTTTCAGTTCACTCAGGGTTTCGTTGTCGAGCCGCGCCAGGCTCTGCTGCCGCTGCTCGCGGCTGCGGCGCAGCAGCAGGACTTCAACCGGCAGCGTGGCGGTCAGGGTTTCGACCTGATGCTGCAGATCGCTGAGGTACTCCTGCGTGGTGACTTCGATGTCGAGCCAGGTCGGCTTCTCCTGCTCAGCCGTGCTGAAGGCGTGTAACTGTTCCGCAATCTGTGCCAGCGATCCTTTCAGCACCTGCATCGGCTGCGCCTGCGGCACCACCAGCGGCGTAACGGATTGCAGGCCGCTTGCCGCAAGCTCCAGCAGAAAGACGCTTTTTTCGCTGCCCAGCTCATCAAAACTCAGCGGAATGGGCGAGCCGCTATAGCGGATATGCTCGCTGCCCGCCACGCGCTGGGCGCGATGAATATGGCCCAGTGCAATGTAGTCAGCGGCCGGAAAGGCACTGGCGGGGAAGGCATCAAGCGTACCGATGTAGATGTCACGCACCGAATCGCTCTGGCTGACCCCGACGGTGGTGAGATGTCCGGTAGCGATAATCGGCAATGCATGGCCCAGCGCCTGGGCGGCGGCAAAGCGCTGCTGATAGTGATGGGCAATCGCCTCCAGCAGCGAGGTCTGTTTATCGCGTCCTGACTGACCCGCCCGGCTGCGCAGAATATCGCGCGGTCGCAGATAGGGAATGGCACAGAGCAGTGCACCTGGTTCGCCCTGGCGGGTGTTCAGCAGCAACACATCATCCTGTTCCTGGGGGGTGGCTATTACCCGGGTGTTGAGACAGGCGAGCAGTTCGCGCGACTCATTCAGCGTCGCCACGGAATCGTGGTTGCCCGCCAGCACAATCAGCTGACAACCGGTGGGCTGCAGCGCCACCACAAAGCGGTTAAACATCTCGCGGGCGTAGCTGGGCGGCGTGCCGGTATCAAACAGATCGCCTGCAATAATCAACGCATCCACCTGATGCTGTTCAATCTGGATCAACAGCCAGTCGAGAAACGCCTGATGTTCGGCTGCCCGACTTTTGTTGTAAAAGAACTGCCCCAGATGCCAGTCCGCAGTATGAATGATGCGCATGATGAGTCCCTGCCGTTGTGATTCGCCCGGCGATTATACTGGCTCTGCGGCCAAAGCGAAAAATTGTCGCTGCGCTGTCATAAATGATTACCAACGGCGTTACAGGCAGGTTATGTTTTTCATAAAAGTGTCACAAATCTGACGCATAATGGCGCCGCGAATCTCAGTGACAGCCGTCATAATCAGCAGGAGTAATAATGGCTAAGCGCATTTTGGTTGTG
>Ga0157359_1000745_pt1 | contig 12355 bp, 13 predicted proteins | sample AttcapACBM3_FD_111482 | JGI IMG/M metagenome (GOLD analysis project Ga0157359, IMG submission 111482) | Fungus gardens microbial communities from leaf cutter ant in Botucatu, State of São Paulo, Brazil - Atta capiguara ACBM3 | ecosystem: Host-associated > Fungi > Mycelium > Unclassified ...
ATGTGACAGCGTGACTGATAACCCCTAACCCGAGTCGTTCTAAAAATAGAAAAATAAACTAAAAGAAAAGAAAACGAAAAATAAAATTCAAGAAAAAGAGAAAATAAAAACAGAGTCCACCGTCAACGATCTTGACAACATCATTATCTCATACTATTCATGATCCACATATTCTCTAAGCATAGTGTTCTATCTCATATCACTTCTGACTGCAGATTGGAACTTGTCTCAAGCTTTTTCTGGTCTCTGAGAACTGCTCTCAACATACAACTCCACTTCACATCTGGATACTACCCCAAGAAAGAGGGTCAAATGGAATATACCAACCAGATATTAGAGCAGTATCTCTGAGTCTACTGTAACTACCAACAGAATAACTGGTCAAATATCCTTCCACTAGTAGAGTTTGTATACAACAATATACTGAGTGCTACTACTGGAGTATCACTATTTTTTGCAAACAAAGGGTACCATCTGAGCATTAGAGTATATCTGGAGCAAAACATTACTTTATTCTACATCCAAGAATTCACTATAAATCTTGATGAATTACAAGATAATATGAGAGCAGAGATATATACAGCACAACAATAGTATCAACAGTCAGTGGATGCACATAAAGCTCTAGCTCCAAACTTCTAGGTCAGCCAATAGGTATTTGTCAAAGTATAGTTTTTCTATACTATATGACATTCAAAGAAGCTATCAGAAAAATACTTGGGACCTTTTAAGATTATTGGCCAAGCCAGTACTTATCATTCACAATCTGTCTTCTGAAGTTGATATATACAGTTTACTTAGTATTCTATATATCCATACTTAAACCTGCAATAACCAATATTTTTCCTAGCTAATCTAAATCCCTACCACTATCAGTCATGATAGATGGCAAACTGTAATATAAAGTCTCCCAGATTATAGACTTGAAAATAGATTGCACATATACATACAAACTACTCTATAAAGTTATGTGACTAGAATATGAAACCATGGAAGAAGAATCCAACTAGCTACTTACATTGGAACTTGCTTATGCTCCTGACCTCATATCTGACTTTCACCAAGCTTATCCCAGCAAACCTGGCCCCTTCCCACTACCTCAGCTCTGATATCTTTCTAGTGTTATTTTTCTCTTACTTTTTTTTTGATTGCTCTGTTTTCCTTGAACTTGAAGTAATGATAATTTCTCTCTTCTTTCTTGTTTCTTTTTACCATTATCAGACCATGGCACTCACCAACCTCTGTGCAACTTAGGACTAAGCCTTTGAGGCCCCAAGGGAGAGATACTGTCACATACCATCTGTCATCTGCATATTTTCCACTCTTTTAGCATAGATCACACTCTATTCCAATCATTCATCAACCTGAGAACTAGATTCTGTATTTCTCAATGGAGTTCTGAACAACATTTCTCACAGTGCCTAACAACTTAGAGTACATACAGCAATAGATTATTATTAGGTTACTAGTTCCATATTTTAAGAACATAGTCTACTATGTACTGTTTTCCTTAGTCTGATTATCAACTTAAACTATACTACACTTGTATACATCTGCTCAAATCTCTATTATCCAAAAATTCTGACCACATGATATATAGGCTAGGTGCAATGTTATCTGTTAAAGCCAAGATCAATCCATCTATATAATACTTCTCCTGATCCCATTCCAAAGCCTGTTCTTGTCTGAATTATTTTCTATCTCTATCTTCTATGCTACCATTATAGATAAAATTAGTGAGTATGAATCATATTTAACAGGATTTTATCAATGGAGTATATAGATGGAAGATAGAGGCCAGTAGATTACATTTTAAAGTTGTTGAATGAAATAAAACATAACTATGAAATTCATGATAAAGAAAAATTGGCAGTAATTAGAGAGCTAGAGATATGGAGATATTTGTTAAAAGGTACTAAATTCAAGTTTAAGATCTGGACTAACCATAAGAATTTGGAGTATTTTATGAAAGCACAGAAGTTGAATCAGAGACAGGATAGATGAGTCTTATACTTGTTTAGATTTGATTATACTTTGAAACATGTACATGGAAAAAGTAAATAGATTGAGTAGAAGGTTGAACTTGAAGATGGGGTTGAAAACAATAATGAAAATCAGAAATTGATAAAGGAGAAGTGGATAAAAGGAATAATAAAAGTAATAGTAGAGAGACTAGAAACAATGTTGGTAGAGAAGATAAAAAGAGCAAGAAAAAAGAATGAGAAAGTAGTCAAAGTTGTTGAAGAAATGAAAAAGACAGGGGTTGAAGTGTTGAGGAGAGATAAGTAGAAAATAGAAGGAGAGTTGTTGTTGAAAGAAAGAAAAGTATATATGCTAAAAGATGAGGAGTTAAGATTAGAAGTTATTCAGTTACACCATAATGTGCTGGTAGCTGGATATAGAGGAAGATGGAAGACAATAAAGTTAGTAATGAGGAATTACTAGTATCCAGGAGTAACCAAGGATATTGGAAAATATATAGAAGGATGTGAAATATGTCAGAGAATAAAGAATAAAACAGAGGTATCCATGAAGAAGTTAATAACAAGTGAGGTACTAGAAAAGTTATGAATATACTTAATAGTAAACTTTATTATCAAGTTACTGTTGGTAGTAGGGAAGGATGTGATCCTAGTTGTGTATGATAGGTTATTAAAAATGATACATTTTGTAGCAATTACAAAAGGAATATTGGTAGAAGGTTTAGTGAGATTGTTTAGAGATAATGTGTAAAAATTGGATGGATTATCAGAGAATGTTATATTGGATCAAGGACCACAGTTTGTGGCAGAGTTAATGAAAGAGTTGAATAGTATGTTGGGAATTGAGACAATGTTGTTAATAGCATTATATCCACAGACAGATAGGTAGATGGAATAGATAAACCAAGAATTGAAACAGTACTTGAGATTCCTTACAGAGTATATATCACAAAATGTACTTACTTATTTGTGATATCTAAATCTTGGGTGCACTCTCAAAGGTTTAGGGGTGATTCAGAATAACAATGATAATGAAGATTGATGATAAAGAATAAAGATTGATGATAAATGATGAAAATTAATATTGTTAAGTCTAAGATTTAATTTTCAGATATAGAGATATATATACAAAAGAGTGATGGTCTATGCACAAGTTGTTTCTATCACATGATCAAAACTCATACCTAATGGGAGCTATCATCTGCCATAGCAGCTGTTAGGCTAATTTTAGAAGGTAACTAATTATATCACTACATTGATATGCTTGTATCTCTATGAATACTTATTGCTATATAATATACCATTTATTATTGGAAACAGTTTGATGAGCACCTTCCAACACAACTTCGACCATGCAAATCTATTCAGCTGTTCATGAGATATTAACAAATGAAGATTTTATAGTTACTGATAACCTGATATCTCAGTTGTTTGTTGTTGCTTTTGTACATCCTGCATATGTACAGATAGTTCTTATTTGAAGCTTTCCAATACAACTTAGTTTGTGAAAATCAGTCTACTGGTTGTGGAGATACAGGTTGAATGAAGTTTGTGACAGTATAGATAGAGAGATTGGCCAGAGTAGTTAGTGATAACAAAATTTGTGGTAAACAACAAAGTTCATTCAGCAATAAAGATATTGCCTTTTGCAAATTATGGTAAAGAGTTGAAAATGGAGATAGACATTAGAAGAAAAGGAAAGGTAGAGAAAGTAACCAAGTTTGTAGAATGAATGAGAAAAGTTTAAGAGGAAGCAGAAGTGGTATTAAGAAAAGCACAAGAAAAGATGAAGAAATAGGCAAATAGAGGACATAGAGAAGTTGAAGAATGGAAGAAATGTGATAGAGTAATGTTGAGCATGAAGAATTTGGTAGTTAAGGATAGACCAGTAAAGAAGTTGATGGAAAGATTTGTGGGACCATATGTAGTTGAAAAGATGAAGTTAAAGCTACTGGCCTCTATAAGAATTCATCCAGTTAGTAGAGTGGTGAGATATAGAGAACCAATGAAGAGGAAAAAGGTGGAGGAACCAAAACTAATTAAAGTTGATAAAGTAAAAGAATGGAAAGTAGAGAAAATTCTAAATAAAAGAAAAGTATGAGAGATGATAAAGTATTTAGTGTGTTGGAAGGAGTTTATAATAGGAAATGATATGTAGGAAAAAGAGAAGGATTTAGAAAATGTAAAGAAAATGGTAATTGAGTTTGAGAAAAGAATAAGTGCAGAAATTAGATGACAGAAGAAAGTAGAAAAGAATGAAAACTTGGAAAAATTGTGAAAGGTAAAGTTAAACCTAAATATAGAAGAGTTGAGGAGGAGTGAGTTACTAGAGAGATATATAGTAAAGATATTGGCAAAGATATTGTTTAGGTAGAATGATAGAAAATTTGAGAATAAGTATTTAAAGAAGCTGGAGAGAAATTGGACAAGATGAAAGAAGAAGAAATTTTTTCTTTTCTATTTTCTATTTATTTTATTTTTGGTTTTTATTTTTATTTTTCTTTATTTTGATCTTAGACAAAGAGTGTGATATGATATCATGTATAATAGTTACACAAGTTACAAAGTATGATATAGAGAAGATCATAGAAGGTTTTAGAACAAATAACATTATATAGCATAGTAATAGTATATGGAAAGTATATGAATTTTAGTTCTCTTGTATTACTCAATACAAGAGTATGCTTTCATCTTATTTCTGAAACCTAAGTTATAACATTGAGGTTGTATATATAAGAAGATCTGACTTTTCATCATGCTTAGCTAAGCAAGCTTCTTTAATCCCATACCTTACAGACTTTGTTATGAACTTTACTATAACCTTACATCTTATAGGCTTTTCTATGGACTTCTTTGTGCTCTCAAATCTTATACACTCATACTATGCCCTTTTAGAAGACTTTCTAAATTACTGTTCATTACTATCTATTATTTCAAATACACTCTGAATTTTCAGGTAATGTTCTAGATATTTTAACTCAGATTTCTGACTATTTTTATACTATTATTCTGATGTTAGCTCAGTATTATTCTGCTAGATTGTAATAGATAATAAAATATTCAGGATATTAGCTATCTTTGGGAAATCTCATTCTATTCTCTTAAGTCTTCTTAAAAGTGAATAGTATTTGGTTACTAGTTGCTACAATATAATCTTAGATTTTCCTGAAGATTGTAAATTCTGTGTAATTTCACAAACTTTGCTTAGTTATTCTAATAGTAATATAGAATCCCTCCCTTGGAAATCTCATAGAATAGATTGGTCTAGCAGTTCTAGATTGCCTATTTTTATATCTTGACTTTTTTTCTCAACAGATGTCTGCTCCTAATGACTATTCTAGGATTACTGTCAACATCAATGAAGTTCTAGGGCTCTTTCAGTACTATCTAAGAAAAGTAGCCAAGTGCTAGTACTCTCTACTAACAATATTCTCACTAATCTAGTAACCTAGTTCTGTCACATTCCATGTTCTGCTGTCCTAATCCACAGATAATCACTTATCACTTATCTATACTCTCCAACCTCTTCCAGTGTGAATTAAATCTGTCTATTCTACTTTGGATATCCTTGCTGGTCTAAGATTAACTCTATATATTTCCATCCCATAATATCCAAAGATCACTAGTAATCAGAGTAACTCACTTAACAGATAGCTACCCTAAGTATACTAACTGGTATATAATCTGGTAGTCTACACTGTAGTAGTTATCCTCCTGAAAATCAACTAAAACCAGTGACCTTCTTCTGGTATTATCAATAGTATACCTTGCCACTTTCTGGTGGTTCTCCACCCACTAAGTCTCCAGTTCTTAATTTGAAAAATGTGATCTGTGCAACTTGTAGAAGCACAGTATATAAGCTGAAGCCAAAGGTCATTTCAATTCACCTTCTGTATTTGTAAATAATGTAAAATTACTTAGTTCTAGACTTCTGAGATGCCTTTCCAGATCTTAGATAAAAAAAGATGTGAACTGTATCTAACAAGTTCAAAGACTTGTAAGCTTCAATATCTAACTCTGTTCTTATATCTATAAGTACATCTTGTTTATCATTACCTTCAGGACCTCTTTTATTTACTAATATTTTTGTATCTAAAAACTCCTCTAGCTACTTTTGACCCTATATCTCTCTTCTACTAGATTTTAGCAGTGATTGACAAACAAAGCAAGCTTTTCTCAGCTTCTGTTCTCTTTATATTTAGCTATCTATGAAAAATTTCACTTACAACTAGAACAAGATCTTATGAACTCTGTTCTTTTAAAAGTAGTTGAGCTACAAAGTGGTCTGAAGGCTTATTTTGAGAAAAGTTCAATGTAGAAGTCTTCTTTATTTCCACATGACCAAAATTCAAGGAGCTCTTCCATGCTTATTTCTTTTTAGTTAATGGTTCTACTGAAGCTATCAACAAGTTAAAGGAGACTAGCTATCACTAAAGGAGTTATGTAGTAAAGAACTACCTGAATGAGTTCCAGTTTCTTATATTAGAAACTATACAGATTTACATACTGTAGTTGTTAAATTTTCTACTATAGGCTTTGAATAGCAATCTAGAATCAAATTATATCAGAATTGCAGATAGTGAACTTATTTCTTTTCTATCTTTCTTTATTTATTTAAGTCTCTCTTATTTTTCTATTTCAATTTTTCTTTAGTCTTTTTATTTCTTTTCTTATTTTAAACTTAGTAAAGGACATATGACATTACATGTAACTATCACAATAGTCATAGTAATATAACAAGATATGACTTATGTTACAGGTATGTCACAACATCATATGACACATAAGAAATATAATGTTATATATATATCATATAATATAATGACTTTTATATATATGACTTATAGTATTTAGGATAGGCTAGATATAAAGTATATGCAGACTATATACTAGAGATATATGGAGTAGACTCACTTGTACTAGGAACTCCACCAAGTTCCTCTTTTATTCTAAATTTAGGATTTAAGTTATAATATTAGAACTTAGTGTTTTTTTCTTGAGATTACACAATACCAAGTCTAGCTAATCTTCTTAACTAAAGAGTAATACTATTCCTTAGTTAAGGATGAAAAGAGAGTAGAGAAAAAAGACTTTAGGCTCAAGAGATACTTGTCTACTAAAACAAAGTAGATTGTGAATAGTGGAGACTAAGTTCAGATATCTATCTAAATATACTCATTCTTAAAGTAAGTGGTGTTGAAGTAGCATACTTATATCTTTTATATAAAAGACTCATACTGTAAGTCTATTATAATTTGTTCATATAGAGTAGTAACAATATTCTTTAGTAGAAAAGCATCTAGCTTAAAGATTCTCTTCTGAGGAATATTAAAATATACAATTCAATCAGGATAGTAGTTAACAGAATAGTAGATAAGTAGTCAGTAAATAGTATGAGATAGAATTAGTCACGAGCCTATTAATGTTAGGAATAGACTAGCTACTGAACTAGTTATGCTAAAAGTGTGCAATATAAAGCTTAGCTTTGACATCTGGCTAATACTATATTTGTACTTCATACTATACTCCTAATAATAATGTTAGAATCATAAACATTGGACTTGGTTTATTTTTTATTTTTTATTCTTATATTCTTTTCTATTTATTTCTTATTCTGGGACTTAGGGTTAGGGTTATTATGATATCACAGTCACAAGAGAAAGTAGTAAAAGATTCTAAAAGAAATGATATTATTATAATATATTTGACACATGTTGATCTTATGAATAATGTATAGTCTTTAGAGTAGATTAATGGTACTATAGTATAGACTAGTAACTTAGCATATATAAGATAGACAGTTTTGTACTAGGAACTTCATTGAATTCTTTTGTGTAAATCCTATACAAGGTTTTTCTTATCAATCAACTCTAAGATCTTTGAATTGCAATAACTAGTACTTATAGAGATTTTGATGAGTTCAGAATATAGGTTAAGAAGTAAGGCTAATACTGGCTTATACTAGAAAAACTCTGAAAGAAGATTCTTGCATAGAATACTGATATGTTAGAAAGTATTAAGATTTCTTTTAATCATAGTCATTTTAAATTAGATTTTAATAGCTGTCTATTTGATTTTTATCAAATGGGTTTAACAAGTATTTTTGGTTAACATTGGATATTTATTTATAAATTAAATAATTGTTTTAGTATCTTTAAGAATTTTCTTTTTCTTTAGTATTTTTTAAATTAGTATTTTGAATAGTAGTAAAATTAAAATTAAATAAAAAGAATTATTATAATATATTGGAGTTTAGTAATTTTGTCTAATATTAATAATAATAGAAAAAGCATCTTTTCTATTTTTATATATAAATCTAGCTATTTCAGAATAATTAATTCTACTTTTAGCTGTAAATTCTTTTTCAAATTTTTTAGTTATTACTTTAGGTATTATAATTAGCAATATATATATATTAAATCAATAATTTATTATGTGGGCATGCAAGCAGTCTGCAGTAGCTACTTTGCAACTATATATATACAAATACAAACTACATGAAAAATGAAAGAAAAAGAAAACAAAGATAAAGAAGTAAATAAACTACTTAAGAAAAGCAGGCACAATTTGACTAAGTAATACTCTCTCTGAAAGAAAAAGCACTGTTGTTGAACTCTAGGAACAGCATAAAATGAGCTCATGTATTCTGTCTTGAATTCTAATAATTGTTGAACCTTTTACATTCATAGTGGATGTATTATCTTGTTTTGATTGGATACTGTTTACAAGGACACTTAAATTCTTTTTGTGGGAAGAATCTAAGTTGATACTCTCTTGTAGGAGTATGATTGACAATAGCTCTTAAGGCTCTAGCATATAATGAATTAGAGTGACCAAAGAATTTCAGCCACAGTCCTTCTTTGAAATACAAAGGTTCAATAGGTTTTAAGTTATTATCAAGAAGATCTAAGAATTGTCTTCCTTTAGCATTGGAGGCTTGGAATGTCATTTTCCAATTATTGAGAATTTCATTGCATTTGTTCTTTTTGTCAAACTTCTATGAAAACTTGTAAGGAAAGATGGGCATGAAGTCAAAATTTTTCATTTCTTTGTCAACAATATCATAGAGAGTTCACTTGTCTTGACTTAAACAATTCCAAAATTCAATTGAATTACTATAATCTCTTTTGAAGAATTTCCTGAGTTCCCTAGAGATTGTAGATGACTAGATTTGATATGGATAAACTGACAAATCAAAAATGAATCAAAAATTCACTTTGCAGCATGTAATGAGTCTGTAATGATGATAATGTGATTAATATTGACTAATTGGGTAGCTTGGTTGATACTACACCTAATAGTGAAAAGTTTGGCCTTAGTGGAAGTGACATTAACTACATGATAAATAGTCTTGATGATGGGATTATTGTGAATATGAATATGAGCAATTGAAGTAGCTACTTGATTTTTGATGCTTATGATGTCTGATACCATGACAGCTGTTTTTGAATCAGCTAATGCTTGGAGTGTGAGTTTATTGAGTTTGTGAATATATACTTTTCTACTTTCTTTGCTTTTTCTATCAGAAGAATAAAAAGAGAAACAACTAGAAAAAATGTTAATTAGTCTATCTCCAGGAGAAAATTCACTACTAAAAGAAATAAATAATGGAAAAACTTTGTTAAGTCTATTGTTAGCATCAACAATAGGTCCTTTGATGTTCAATCACTGTTTGAAAGTTAACTTTTTGAGTGATAGACAGTGAAAACTGTTGTTATCCAAGTATCTTGACTCCAACATTGACTTGATGATGTAATTCAATGATAGAGATTGTGTTCTGAGTTGGAATTACCACTGAGTTTCTGTAAATGTGAATAGATAAAGATGAGGCCTGTGATAGCTTCAATACTGCTTGTTAGAGAGGTGTGAAAAATTTCTAGTATCTATATGGCAGGTTTTCTTTGCATTTTCCTAAGAACTTTGAGAGGATATACCAGTGAAGCTTTGTTGTAAGATCATAGCTGAAAGCCATAAAGTACAATTAGAAGAATGCAAGTTTTGTACAAAAGACATTTTTGAGTGAGAATGAGTTCTCTTAATGAGTTACTGAGCATTTTCATGCATTTGATGGTCAATAATGCTTTGTTGGTGTAAAAGTTGACATGTTATCAGAAGGTTAGCTTTCTATTAAAACCTAGATAACACCATGTTTTCTTGAGATAAAGAATAGAACCTTTTAGAGCAGTAAGATTGAGTGGAGGAGGGTTGAAGACTCTGTGCAACCTGGAAAAGTGGAAAACTTTTGTTTTCTTATGTTCAATAACAAGCCTGAATTGTTCAAGAAGAGAGAATATAATATGATAGCTACAAAAGACATGAGAATTCAAAACAACCAAAGATTTGTCCTGAGAAATAAAAAGATTATCATCTACAAATGAGATGATAGAAATCAGAATTTTTAGGTTTTTAAATTTTTTTTCCAAAATATGAAAAACCAGAGAAAGATATAAGACAGATAAAATAGGGAATAAAACCAAATCCTATCCAACACCAACATTGACATTGAAAAAAGAGAAAGAGAAATTGTTCCAAAGATACTTTGTCTTTCTACCTACTAAGTAATCTCAGAAAAATAGAGAGATCTTGGAATCAAAACCAGCTTTATCCAAAATCAATAGAAGTAATTAATAGTTCAGTGAAGGGAAGAACTCAGTTATGTTAAATGCTAATGTGCTAGTTGAAAGGTTCTTAATCTATTTTGTATGAATAAGATAAGTTAATACCATATCCACATCTATAGTAGATCATTGTTTCAATTCACCCAGTTAATATAAGTGAATAAAATAGCATGATAGGTCTGAATGCTTTTGGAAAGTTATAAGATGTCTTATTAAGCTTAGGAATGATGATAGACAACAATGTTTTGGAGTGTAAAGGCTAGTAACCTAAATTGATGTATGCATTAACAATATTGATAAAATGCTTGAGACACAATGTGTTATTAACAATAATCTTGAGATGTTTCCAAGACAATTTGTCAGGTCTAGGAGTCAATGAATTATTACACTTAGCAATAGAACTTCTAAACTCTTCTTCTGAGAAAGATGCTTATTTTGTAATTGATTTGTCTGTAATTTCTTCTAACAAATCCAGATTAATACAACATTTTTGCACTGAATTGAAAGATGAATGAAGAGCTTACCATAGATCTTCAAGTTCAAAACACAGACAACCATTATATTGAATAGCTTTGATGGCCAGTAATTTGCACTTCTTGACTCAATTCATAAGTTCTCAAGGACCACTATTTTTTTGCCTACAATTTCTTGAATTTTGGTATTGAAAAATTCATGCTTGGTCTTTTTGACAGTACTTTCAAAGTTCCTCCAATATTTAACTTGTTTTGAGGCTTGATATCTCTCAAGTCCCCTGTTACACTCTTCATTCCACCATTATTTAGAATGTTTTATAATATTGATGATTTTTGAATTCTTGAACCAAATTTTTTCCATATTATTAGCAAATTTATATATAATCTGTTCAAGAACTTCTTTGCTTGTGATGTAATCTATATTTAGCCCTTTTATAGCTATAATTAGTTCAGTAATGAATTTCTTCTCTTCTTTGCTGTTCTTAACAATAGTATGTTTTTTAGTTTGAATAAATTTTTTAAGTATTGTAATATCAACAATGAGTGGAGCATGGTTAGATAAGAGTCTCTATTCTGGGTAGATAGTATGATTATTGAGTTCTGATGAGTTTGGTCAAAGAAACATGAGATCACTAGTTGAGTTTGAGTCTTCTTAATTGTACAAGTATCTAGTAGAGACTTGATTAGTAGATTTGGAAATACATAAATTCATAGAGTTTGCAATGTTGATGAGGAGATTGCTATGAATGGAATAGTGTGGAAAAGAAGGGTCCCAACTACTGTTTCTAATATTGAAACCTCCTGTTATAACTAAAATATTATTGATACTAGCTTCAGTATCCTTTAGATACTTCAAATCTATTTGTAATGAATCAGAGTAAATATTAACCAGAAAGTAAATGAATCTACTGTTATTGTTATATGCTAAGTTCAACCATTTAGAAAATACATTCCTGAAGTGATACTGCCTTATCAATATTTAATCTACAAGCTTGCCTTCTATAGTGGCTACCTTCCTTATAACATGCTCTTGTGGTAGTGATGCAACAATCTGGATATTCCATCTTCCATGATGGGAATACTTCTATCTGACTTGGTCTTCCATGTCAGTGTTCTACCACTGAAACTTCTGCTTGGGGCAATAGAGACTGTATTACTAAAACTCCAAACATCTCCTATAGTCAGTACTTGTATATAAGACTAGTAGTTATATTGTAATTTGCTAGTCTGATAATCAACAAAGATAATTCTTATTGAACTCAATCTCTGGTATTCAATGGTA
>Ga0157359_1000746_pt1 | contig 12353 bp, 4 predicted proteins | sample AttcapACBM3_FD_111482 | JGI IMG/M metagenome (GOLD analysis project Ga0157359, IMG submission 111482) | Fungus gardens microbial communities from leaf cutter ant in Botucatu, State of São Paulo, Brazil - Atta capiguara ACBM3 | ecosystem: Host-associated > Fungi > Mycelium > Unclassified ...
AGGGTATGATGACATGATCGGCTGCGCCACATGTAGTCTCAGTCAGCACCTCATGCAGTAGGTGTTGCTACCTCGCCTTATCCTTGCAGTTTCCTCATGTTTTAATCCTCATGTATACTTCATTGGATTATTCATAATCTTGGCTGATCTTCTAGTAAGGTTAGTGGGTCAGAAAGTAAGGTAGAAGATAGTTGATTCTGATATTTGCATTGCTCAGATGTATGATTATGCTTTAATAATGGTAATATATAGATGAAAAAAGGTTGTGGGTTTGGAACTTGGATTGGAAGTACTAAACAGGAATTTTCTAGAAATGGTAGATACTGGAAGAGTTTTGGAAAGGTTGGTCTTTTTTTACAAGTCTAATTGGAAAGTAATGGACCCAGTAGCCTAGTCAATCATTGAATTGTGTTGGATGAGCCAGTTGTATCAAAGAACTAGTAAGCAGAAAAAGTCAAGTGGAATAATGTATACATTCAATATTATCTGATCTCTAGACAGATATGTGATGAGTAGAGAAGTGGTTTCAGGATTGGTGCAAATACAATATTAATGAAGTAATATGTGGATCTAGAGTTTATGAAGGCACAGAAGGTTGGATTTTGGATATGGTCTGACTTGCAGACTAGTGGTGATGTGAAAAATAGGGTGAGTGAATTTGGGTTGAAAAAGACAGTAGTATTAAGATAGATAGGACTCTTATTTGTACAGATAAGATTAATGTAGCCTACATTTTGTACAGAGTTTGTGGAACCATATTCTAGTTTCTCAACTGAGTAGCTAGAGTTGTTTCCAAAACAGAAAGTGTAGCTTCTACATATTTGATTTGAAACCTAGTAGTTTCAGATAGGTGTAGAAGATAGGTGATCTTGTAGTATATGTATAGATTATTGTCTATATATCTCTTTCACTTATCTGTAGTAAGCTTTCCATCATTTCTGAGTCAACTGGATATGTCAATTTGAGAGGAAAAGTTTGAGAGTTTACTTTCTGGATTTAGTCTATTGAGTAGGGCAAATATAGAGGTTTGAGATTAAGGGGTGGATGTGAAATTTTGTATCTGATTACATTTCCATTCTTTTTCCCAGTAGTAGTTGTTAATGATCATAGCTAGGAAGTATATTGATTGGAAAGTGGATAGCTTTTCTTTTTCTCTTAGACAAATGAGGTTCTATAATCAGTATAGAAGCCCTTGATAGTATCTGTAGCAGAGAACATTGTCCTCCCAGTTAGAATGTATATTTCATGAACTCAATGCTATAGGTGATGATCCTATTATCCATCTTCATCTGCAAATTGTCTAGTCTAATGGTGGTATCTCTTGTAGGATTAGATAAGCCAAAATAGTGTCATAGCTCTTTCAAGAATTGTGATCAGTCCTTGAGCTAGTCTTAATAATTTTCCTATTCTTTCTGGTCTAACCTAATCTTAAACTAGTTTTATGCTACTCTTGTTAAGTAGGTCATTGCAAAATTTATCTTTGTAGCATCAGTGGCAAATTATGTAAGGTTTGTATAGAAATGGAGTTGGCATTGGAAAAAGAAAGTTGTTTAGCTTATCTAAGTTAGTCCTATTAAAGGTTTCTGGTATTTAGAATTTAGCAACTGAGAGTATAAGATTTATTACTAGTATAAGATTGACTACCAGTTTCTTAAGGGCTTTGACTAGGAAGTCTATAGAATGAGGGAGAGAATAGTGATTGCAGGGAGAGATAGAGGTTATTTTGTTTTGAATGTATCTATCTAGTTAAGGTTATTGTTTGCTAATATAGTCTTGGATGATTTTGAAATGTTTTTTAAAATCTTTCAGAAGAACAAGTGGGTTAGTGTTGTTCTTTCAGGTACTTAGATCAATGAGGTGGTATTGTCAGGTTGGCAAACTGCTCACTTTGTAAAAACACAAAGATTGGACTCTATTTTATTTGCTTTTCTTTTTTCTTCTTTTCTTTTTCTTTCTATTTTTAGAACTAGAGTTAGGAATTAGGGGAAAGTCACAGGTCACACTGTCACATGATCATGTACCATGATGGAAAATGGTAAAAGATTCTAGAAAGAATAATGTCATACTATGTGCCATATACATAGTGGCTTTAAGGTAGACACGTGGTCATTTAGAGTAGGCTAAAGTAGTGTACAGACCAGTAGTTTGAGGTATATAAGGTAAACAATCCTGTACTGAGCTCTCTATTGAGTTCTCTTGTATAAACCCTATACAAGGTTCCTTTCTTGGCCAACTCTAAGGTCTTGAGATCATAACATACTTAGTCACTGAGTAGTTGAGATTGCTGAGAGGAATACAGAATTATAGTAGAAAAAGGCTATGGAAATTTTAGTAAAGGATTGAAAAGATTTATATAATAGTAGTTATACAGTTTGATAATACTGTTAAAGACAATTTACATTTACTGGATTTATCTGCAATAATAGCATAAAAGATAGAGATAAAATGATAACTTAGTAAGTTAAGGTTTGAAAAGAGCTGGAAGTGGTACTATATAAATAGTTTAACCTTGGCTTTAATATATAATGTTGTATCTAGTCTATATGTTGTATAGTTATAATTTCAGATAATGGGAGTTCCAAATGGATGGGTGTGAGTATAGCATAATTCAAGTTGATTATCAGACTGGAGAATAGTATATATATAGTAGCTATATTCTTAAATATGGAAGTGGTAATTTAATAATATTCTACTACTGTTTAGATACTATAGGGGTTATTATTCAGACTCTAAAATTAATGAGAAATACAGGGTTTAGTCCTTAATTTGATGGGTAATTTGGAAATAGAGTGTTATCTGTACCAGAAGAGTACAAATATTGGAGGATATTTGATAGAAAATCAATTAGTGTAGTATATTGTTTTGAGTGTTCATACTTAGAAGTCTGACTTCTTTATATTCCACTTTCTAAATATAACTATTACAATATGTAGAAATGTAGCATATTTGCTGAAGCCAAAATTATCTGAGATCTATATCTATATATTAAATAATATTTCCTTGCTCTTTCAATAGCTTTTATAATTTTTCTGCAAATAGTTTTATTTTCTAGTATTACATTCCATATTTCAGCCTTATCCATTTCTACTCACAAATAACCACTGGTTCTCATCTGCTCTTCTAAACCTTTTTTGATATAGATCAAATTTGTCCACTTCACCTCAGATATCCTCACTAGTCCAAGATAACTCCATAGATATCCTTTTCTTGATATCTGAGGATTACAAGTAATTAGGATAACTCACTTAGTAGTTACATTCCAGATAGCTATCCTAGGTATACTAACTAGTATATAATCTAGTAGCTTATACTGTAGTAGTTATTCTGAAAATCAATTAAAACTAGAATCTCTCTTCCAGTGTTAGTGATGATATGTCTTGTCATCTTCCAATGAGTTTCTACCCTCCAAGTTCTCAGCCTCCAATCTAAAATATGCAACCAGTATGACTTGTAGAGATATAGCATATACACTGAAGTCAAAGATTATTCTGCTCCATCTTTCATATTCTCAGATAACACAAATCACTTAAGTTCTAGACATCTAAGATACTCTTTCTCAATCTTGGATAATGAGGTATAAACTGTATCTAACATTCAGATATGTTTTTTATCTGACAAAGAAATTGTGATGAAATATCATGTGTAACAATCATACAAGTTACAAAGTATGACAAAAGTATAATACTATTAGAAACACAAAGATTGAACTTTATTTTATTTTTCTTTTCTTTTATTTTCTGTTTCTTTCAGTTTATTCTATTTTTAGAACTAGGGTTAGGGATCAGTAGGATGTCACAGGTCATGGTCACACTGTTACATAATCATGTGCCATAATAGAAAACAGTAAAAAGTTCTGGAAGGAATAATGTCATACTATGTGTATAATACATGATGGCCTTAAGGCAGACATATGGTTATTTAGGGTAGGCTAAAGTAGTAGTGCACAGACCAGTAGTCTGAGGTATATAAGATAGACAATTCTGTACAGAGTTCTCTATCAAGTTCTCTTGTGTTAACCCAATACAAGATTCATTCACCTGACCAACTTTAAGGTCTTAAGTTTGTAATAAATACATATCATAGATTAGTTACTGTTATAACTTAAGTCCTTGAGTAAAGATAAAAAATAACTTTTGTATTGGATAACACAAAAGAACTTGATAGAGTTTTTAGTACAGAATAGTCTATCTTATATACTACAGACTATAGTCTGTATACATATTACAACTAACCTACTCTAAAGTCCATATGTATTTTATAAGGCCAACATGCTATTGCTATGCTATATAATGTCCTCTATTTGTTACATACTCTCTAACATCCATGTTCTTCTGGTGTGGATAACACTCTATTTACAACCACTATTAATTCAAGGACTAAAAGACCTTATATTTCTTATCAAATATATAGAGTCTGAATAACAACTCTACAGTGGCTGATCACCCAGAGTATTTGCAGTAGTAATATTATTAGACCATCACTTCTATATTTAAGAATGTGGCTACTATGTATTTCTGATAATCAACTTGAACTATATCACACTTGCATTTTTCTATCCAAACTTTCCATTATCTGAAATTATAACTATACAATGTATAGGCTAGATGTAACATTATCCATTGAAGTCAAGGTCATCCTATCTGGATAGTATTGCTTCTGCCCCTTTCTTACTACTTAGCTTGCTAAGTTCCTCTTTCATTTTATCTTTTGTACTGCTATTGCAAATAATCCAGTAAGTGTGATTCACTTCTAATACTATTCCAGAATCTTCTATGTTCTTCTTTGTGTCATGTGATTGTGTGACAGTGACATATATCATGCTTTTGTCATGATTTGTGACTTGTATAATAGTCATATATAACATTACATCATATCTTTTATCTAGATTCAAAGTAAAACAAAACTAAAAATAAAATAAAGTAAAATGAGAAAAGAAAAATGAAATGAAATTAATTTTATTGTTTACAACTCTGACAGTTACAGCATTATATGACTAAGAGAAAGTTAAAGAAAATTTCAGAAAAAATGACATTATATAATATGATTACTGTTAGAGTTGTAAATAGTAAATTGTTAGGTAAAAAACATGTGACTTGAACTCAAGTGCTAAAGTAAAAGTAGAGCTTTGTATTAGTTAATATAAGATAACTTGGTAAAGTTCCCAGTACAGATATATCTACTTATATACCTCTAGTATATAGTCTATATATACTTTATATCTAGTCTATTCTAAATGTTATAAGTCATATAGATAAGAGTTATCATCTTTCTGATGTGTTATCTGATATTGTGATTATGACTGTGACATATATGACAGACTTGTGACATCACATTGTTTTTTTCTTTGTCAAGTCCAGAATAAGAAAAAAGATAGAAGAATCAAAATAGAAAATAAAAAAAACTTAAATAAGAGAAGAGAAATAGAAAAGAAACAATTCTATCATATTTGATTCTAACACAGAAAAGAAAAATATCTGTGAGAAAATTATAAAAGAAATTGAAAGAGTATAAGAACATTATCTGATATATATAGATATAAATTTAAGATGATCTTGGCTTTAGCAGATATTTTATGCCTCTACATATTATAATAGTCATATTTAGAAAGGAAATATTAATAGAAATCAGAACAAGAAGAAAGTTAGACTTCTAAGTGTGGACACTCAGAATAGTATACTATACTAGTTGATTTTCAAGCTAAGAGACTATATGTCTAAAAGGAGTTCAGAGTTTCATAGAAATAGAGTGATCAGATATGAAAAAGAATCAGGTAGATTTATACTAAAAGAAAATAAGTGGGTAGAAAGGAAGATATTCTTTTTCATAGATATTCTGAGCAGATCAGATATTAGGAAAGTATTATCTGTGATATAGTTAGATAAATCAGATATGTTCAGATAGGTATATGACATAGACCTAGCTTTTAGTTTTCTTTTGGTTTTTAGTTCTGTTTTCTTGGTTTTTAGTTCTATTTTCTTTATTTGGATTTAGACAAAGAGTTGTGATATGATGTTACATGTCATAGTCACATAATTATATAACATAATAAAAGGTTCTAGAGTAAGTAATATAATATAACTATATTATATTAGTTTTATAAAAAGTATAAAGGAATTTGTTTTTTTAATCTCAATATTACTACTGATGTTATGACTTAGGTTAAAGTGTTTGAACAAAAGACAACTCTTGTATTGAGTAACATAAGAGAACTCAATATAGTTCTAAATACAAACTATTCTACCTTATATACTATAGACCATAATTTATACACATACTATAACTAATTTATCCTAAAGTCTATATACACTCCATAAGATTAACATGCTGTTACCATGTATTACATCCTATTTTCTGACTATATCTGTTCCAACCCATAGATAACCCTTTCTTTACACTTTTCAATCTCTTCCAGTATAGATCACATATCTTTATCTTATCTTAGATATCCTTGCTGGCCTTTTTTAACTCTATAGACCTCTATTCCCTGATATCTGAGGATTACTAGAAATTAGGGTAACTTACTTAATAGCTTTTATTTCAGATAACTATCCTAGGTATCATATCTAGTATATAATTTGGTAGTTTATACTATATCAGTTATTCTGAAAATCAACTAAAACTAACATCTATTTTCAGTATTGGTGACAACATACCTTACCACCCCTTAGTGGTTTTCCATCTGTTAAGTTCCCCAAGTCTTATTCTAAAATATGTGACTAGAGGTCATTCTGATCTATCTTTTGCATTCTCAGATAATGTATTAATCACTTACCTGAACTTTTGAGATGCTTTACTAGATCTTGGATAACAAGGTGTAAACTGTGTTTAATATGATTATAATAGATGTCATATTACATTCTTTACCTAAGTCTAAAAATAAATAAAAAAAGAAAAACCAAAATTAAAATAAATGAAAAATAAAAATAAAAGAGAAAGAAAATAAATAAGAATCAAGTCCATTATTTACAACTTTGATAGCTAAATTTCACAGAGTTTTTTGATTCCAGAATATCAAGTACTACTGCTAATCTTATAAAGCTTATCTACTAGACTATATCATTCTCCACTGCAGATCTCCATCAATTTCAATCTTATTCATTATTATTGTCTCTTCTCCATTGTTAGTAGTAATCTTTCTTTTTTTCCAGGCTGATATTCTAAATATTTTTGTTACAAATACCCTTGGTTATACTATTCTTATTATTCTTTATATACTAGGTTAATGGTCTATGCTACACAATATCTAACCTACCTCAAAGACTATACATATTACATGCCATTAATATATGGTATAACATTATTTTTTGTCAAGATACTATTAAGATAGACAGATTTAGCTTTGAGCAAATATCCACAATTAGTTATATAAGAAGAAGGTTAGATTAAGTATGGAAATTTATCTAGAAATGGATATAGAAACATATGAGGCTAGATAAGGTACCTAGATTGCAGATTAAGCTTGGAACCTTATTTATGAATTGGTGACATAATCTCAGATAATGACCTTAGCCTTAACTTATGTGTTGTGCTTACTGTCTATTATATGGTTGTAATTTTAGATGACAAGGTATTAGGAAGGACTAACTAATAGCTTAGTCAGAGAAGTGAGAAAATGAGTGTTAGAAGATTTTTGGTTAGTTCTTAGTTGAGTCTTAGTCAATTCTTAGTTGATTTTCAGACTAAATACTATAGAGTATCTACTTAGTTTTAAATACTAAATCTGTAGTTAGAATGTGACTAGAAAATAGAAAATAACTAAGGAGATGTTATAGAAATAGTTTTTAGAAGATAGGATGACTGGGAGTTTAGGTGATGAGTTACCAGGAGATGAAACATAAGAGACTAATTTGTATATAAACAAGTACAAATGTGGAAGTATATCTAGATATGATTAGAGTTTTGTCTGGAGGTCAGAAAGTAGATATCTTAGAAGTTGGTTTATGATATTGTTTTAGAAACTTCTATATTCTTCTATGTATTATATGATTGTGTGACTGACCTATAATAGCTATTATGCCTTGTCATGGTGTGTGATAGTTGTGACAGTCACATGTGATGCCACACTTTAACTCTGATTCTAAGTTTCAATCAATAAAATAAATAAAAAATGTTTTTCATCTCTAAAAACCTTGATCTGTTTTCTTAGGTTTTTCTAGAGATAAGCTATATTATTGTAGTTACTCTAACAACAAAATAGATTTTATAAGAGGACTTTCTACTACTGCTGCCAAACCCTACAGTAATTTTATCTCTTATCTAGTTATTTCTTTACTCTGCCAGCTCCTATAGTCTTCTTTCTTGACTACACTAAACCCCACTAAACCTTGTAAGCATACTGTTAATCTCTATCTCTAATTCTCTCTTATATACTCACTGTAAATTTCCTCCATTTCCTTCTTTCCTCTTCTAGTAATGTTCTAGTTGTTTTTATTAGAGTTTCTGACTATCTGATTATCATCATTCTTCTCTTATGTCAGCACTGTTCTGTTGGATTGAAATGGACTCTTTTAGTATTTAGAATAGTTGCCACCTTCAGAAGTTCTTATTCTGTTTTCTTAAAACTTTCTAGAGGTGTGTGCTACTTATACTTATTTATGATAACAATATACTTAAGACTTTTTGGAGGTGATAAAGTTCACATAAACACTGTAGATCCCACTAGTTACTCTAACAGTAGAACAGAATATTCTCTTTGGAATCTTAATATATCAAAAGTCTGATAGTCTTGAATTACCCACTTTATATCTTGACCTCACTTCTCTTTTCTTGCTTTCTGTATAATGTCTATCTAGACTGATTATCTCATGGACTCTGTTCTCACTGATGAGGCCTTAGGTATTCTCTAGCATTATTTGAGAGAAGTAGCTGAGCACCAATGTGCCTCAAAAGTATTTACTAATAATATTCTTGCTAGTCTTGTAACCCAGTTTAGAAACCTACAAGCCTCTATATTAAACCCTACTTCTGTAACAGTAGATATTCCTTCTCTTCCTACAATAAGACCACTATCTTCTACTAATATTCCTATATATTTACACTTGCCAAGGTTATCTACAAATGTAAATGTAGTATGGAAGATAGAAACAGAAGAATCAACTTAATAATATAAGATAACAGAAGAGACCAGAAGTAGTGCTACATGAATAATCAACCTTGACTTCAACAAATGACATTGCATCTAGCTTATTTATTACACAGTCATAATTTTGGATGACAGGAGCTTAAAAAAACTTAAGATGAGTGTGGTATAAGTTCAAGTTGATTATCAGACTAAAAAATGGTACATAGTAGCCAATGTTCTTAAATATAGAAGTGATAATCTAATAATACTCTATTGTTACACATACTCTAGAATATTATTTGGAACTCTATAGGATTGATAAGAAATATATAGTTTGGTCCTTGAATTGATGGGTGATTGAAATGCAGTATGATTTATGCTGAAAGAGAGTGGAAAGAGTATAAATGTCAGATAGTATGTAATAGCATCTTTCTCTAAGGCTGAGCTCTTGAGACCTTAGTTGTGTGGAGAGTATTGAGTATTATAGTTTTCAATAATAGGAAAGAAAAAGAGAAAAAGAAAATGATAATGGAAGGATATCAGAGCTAAAGTAGTAGAAGAGGGCCAGATTTATTGGAGTAAGCTTAGTGAAAATTGAATATGAGGTTAGGAGCATGAGCAAGTTCAGATATAGATAACTAGTCAGATTCTTCTTCCATGTATTTATATCCCAGCTAGATAACTTTGTAGAAAAACTTGTATGTATGTTTGTAGTCAATTTTTAAGTTAATCTCATATTTGAGTTCACTTTCTATTATAACTAGTAATGGTAGAGGTTTGAATTGACTGGAAAAAGTATTAGATATTGTGGATTCAAGCATAAATATATAGAAACACTAGGTAAATAGTATACATTAACCTTAGAAAGCAAATCATGAATAAGTGGGTACCAGCTTGACTAATAGTTCTAGGTATTTTTCTAATAGCTTCTTTAAAAGTCACACAGTATAGAAAAACAAGACTTTAATAAATACCTATTGTCCTACTTAAAAATTTGGAACTAGAATTTTATGTATATTTGCTAACTATTAGTACTATTATTGTGTAGTAAATATTTCTATTTTTAGAGTATCTTGCAGTTTATCAAGTAAAAATCAGTAATATGCTAGTAGTAATATTTAGTATATTGTTATATATAAACTCTATGAGTGAAAGAAGATCTAACTAGTTATCCTGTTAGTAGTTGCAATAGACATAGAGGTACTGTTCTAACATCTGGTTGGTGTATTCTGTCTAGTTATTTTCCTCAGAGTAATATCCAGAAGTAAAGTAGAGCTTCATATTGAGGGTAGTTTTTGAGAACTGGAAAAAGTTTGAGATGAACTTGGATCCACAATTAGAAGTGACATGAGATGGGACACTATGCTTGAAAAAGACATAGATTATGAATAATATTGTTAACTTATGTAAAGTAATGATATTTACTATTGGAATAAATATAACTTGTTTGAAAAGTCAATTAATAATAGCCAAAATTGTATTGTAGCTAGATTGTTAGAAGTGAGAACAATGTATTTGGTTTCATTTTATTTTTCCTTTGCTTTTGTTTTATTTTTCTCATTTTTCTTTATTTTATTTTTAGTTTTATTTTAGACTTAGACAAAAGATGTGATGTGACAGTCACACAAGTCACGAAGTGTGACGAAGGCGTGACACATGTTACATGATTGTCACATATATCACAGTCACAGTCACACAATTATGTAACACAAAGAAGAATGTAAAAGATTCTAGAATAAAAGATATCATATAGTATAGCAACAACTTATAGAAAGCATATATACTTAGGGTAGGTTAGTAGTAGTGTGCATACAGACTATATGTCAAAGTTGAAAGTAGTAGACTTTATTTATTTTCATTTTCCTATTCATTTTTTATTTTATTTTTTATTTTTCTATCTTTACAACTTTGGGTTAGAGTTAGTGTGACACTCAAGACAATGTCACAGTCACACAGTCACATGTCACATTGGAAAGAGGTAGAAGGTTCTGGAAGAATAACATTATATAGCATGGATTCTACCTGTTGACCTTAAGGCAAATATATGGTCATTTAAGGTAGGCTAGAAGTAGTGTAGCATAGACCATGGGGTTTTGTATATAAGATAGACAATCCTGTACAGAGTTCTCTATCAAGTTCTCTTATGTTAATCCTAATACAAGGTTCTTTCTCTTGACTAACTCTAAAAGTCCTGAGTTTGTAACACCATAGTCATAATCTATAGTATATGAGGTAGACTATCTTGTACCTAGAACTCTATTGAGTTTTTTTGTATTATTTGATACAAAAGTCATTTTTTGTCTTCACTTGAGGACTTAAGTCATAACATAGATAGAAACTTTTCAATAGAATTCATAAAGATTAATAAACTGTATAGCTTGTGTTATAGTTTGGATCTCATACAAGTAATACAAAAATTACAGAACTTTTTGACGTCTGTATATATAAATAGCCAAGTATAACTATAATGGATGAGTTTCAGTGTCTTATTTTGCCTAAAATGTCCTGCAAGAATATAATTATGATGGTACTACAGAGTTTGTATATAGAATTCATTTGCTAATAGCATATATATTTTCCTGTTCTTGTGTAGAAGCTTGGATATATCTAACAACCAATGTTCTGCCCAATAACAAAGGTATTTCTAGAGTGTCTCATCTTGTATAATTACTAACTAAATGTCATTATACAAGCCATTGAGGTCTATAATAGTAGCAGCCCAAAGAGATGGAGAGACTAAAACAGTAGCTTAAAGTGATGTTACAAGTTAACTATGGATAAAGATAGAATATATATTTTGAGGGTTGATAAAGATATAGATGGCTCTTTCTTTTCTTAGGTAAAGGTCTTCTCCACAAGTAATAGCATCAGGCTTGGACCCTAGATATTCTGGACAGAAACAGATAGTAAGGTTAAACTAGAAGAAGAGCTTTAACTATCCTACTTAGTGATAAGAAAGGATTTTGGTAGTTAAGAAGTATTCTAGATTCTTATGATCTATAATAATATTTATATGAAGTTCCAACCCTTCTAACTAATGGTACTACATATAGAAGGTTTTGAATACTATGAGGAGTTCTTTTCTTCTATTATAATTGAAAGTATAGCTATGAGGGTGTTATGACCTTAAGCTAGAGCTCAGGTTGCACTTAGGCAAAGATTTGAGAAAGAGTAAGAGATATATAAGAAGTGGTAAAGTGTAAGGATATAGGATTGTATCTACACTATATATACTATTAGTCCTTGAAGTAATAATGCATACATGAGGTGGAAAACATGAGGACAAAACGAG
>Ga0157359_1000748_pt1 | contig 12344 bp, 8 predicted proteins | sample AttcapACBM3_FD_111482 | JGI IMG/M metagenome (GOLD analysis project Ga0157359, IMG submission 111482) | Fungus gardens microbial communities from leaf cutter ant in Botucatu, State of São Paulo, Brazil - Atta capiguara ACBM3 | ecosystem: Host-associated > Fungi > Mycelium > Unclassified ...
AAAGATTGAGTTCAATAAGAGATTATCTTTGTTGATTATCAGACTAGTGAATTACAGTGTAACTACTAGTCTTATATACAAATGGAAAGTATAGGAGATGCTTGGGGTTTCAGTGGTAACACCTTTATTACTCTGAGTGGAAGTTTCAGTGTTGAGACACTGACAGGAGTAACTCTGTCATGGAAGACTGAGTTGAACAGGAATATCTCCACTGTGGAAGACAGAATACCTGGATGGTTGTAGCACTGCTATAAGACATGTTGTGAGAAAGATAGCTGCTGTGGAAGGCAGGCTTGTATGTTTTGGAGGTGACTTTACCATGGAGATGTAGTTTCTGGATGAGTGGACTTGCATATGATAAGAAGTCAATATATTGCCAAAAGGATAACTTTCTATTAAAAATAAAACCTAAGTATTTTCATGTGCTCTTGGAATGAAGAATTGGACTACCTAATGCAAAGAGGTTAAGTAGAAGAAGATTGAAAACTCCATACAATCTAGAAAAATGAAAAACTTCTGTTTTTCTATATTCTATTATTAGTCCAAATCTTTCTAAGATAGAAGAGGTAATGTTATAACTACAGAAAAGAAGAGAGTTTGAAATTGTTAGTGATTTACTTTGGGCCACAAGAAAACTATTGTCAATAAAAAAAAGAATAAAAACAGGATTTTTAAGGATTTTTAAACATTTTTCAAGAATGTGAAGAACAGAAGCAATATATAAGATAGATAGAATAGGAGTGTTACAAACTTCATTTAGCTTGTATCTCTACAACAAGTGGACCAATTTTCACAAACTAAGTTATGTTGTAAAGCCTCAAACAAGGGCTATCTGCACATATATGGAATGTATAAAAGCAACAACAAACAACTGAGATATCAGGCTATTTGTAACTATAAAAGTTTTATTGGCTAATATCTCATGAATGGCTGGACAGATTCATGTATTAGAAAGTACTTATTAAACCATTTCTAATGATATATAGTATATTTCAAAGTAATAAGTATTGATAGAGATACAAGCATATCAATGTAGTGATATAATTAGTGGCCTTCTAAAATTAGCCTGACAGCTCCCATCAGGTATGAGTTTTGATTATGTGATGAAAACAGCTTGTACACAGACCATTACTCTTTTATATATATACTTTTATATCTGAGGATTAGACTTCAGACTTAACAACATTAATTTTCATCAATATTTATTCTTTATTATCTATATTAATCTTAATCATCATTATCATTATTATTGAACTTCTAAATCACTTCTAAACCTCTGAGAGTGTATCCAAGGTTCAGATATCACAAATAAGTGAGTAGTTCATTTTGTAATAGGGAGAAAGGGCTGAATCTTGACTTACTCCAATATCAACATTGAAAAAAGAAGAGAAAAAGTTATTCTAAAAACATTGAGTTTTTCTTCCTACTAGATTATTGAAAAAGAAATAAGAAACCTTAGAGTTAAATCTAGCTTTCCTAATGATAAGAAGAAGAAGTTGGTGATTCAAAGATGGGAAAAATTGGGTGATGTTGAATGCCAAAGTACTCATCATGTTGTTTTTAACCCAATCAGTACAGATGAAATGCATAAGGGCAATGCCAGTATTAGAAGTCAACTGTTGTTTCAAACTGTTTGAGATCAATTGGAATTATAGTCTTTTACTGATAACTTTCTCAATAAGTTTTCCTATATAATTGAGAAGGATAATGGATCTGAAGGTTTTAGAAGAATTATATGACTTCTTGTTGGGTTTGGAAATGATGATGGATGTAGAGACTTGGAAATGTAAAGACCAGTAACCTAATTCAAAGCACATATCAGCAATATTAACAATTTTCTTCAAACACATGTTATCTTTGACAATACACTTAAGATGTCTTCACATTAATTTATTAGGACCTGGAGATAATGAATTTTTACACTTGATAATAGAACTAGTGAATTCCAATTTGGAAAATGGAACTCAACTTATTGAGAATTTGTTAGAAATCTCATCCAATATGCTAATATTAATTTGATGATATTGAGCTCCATTGAAGGACAGATGGAGAGCTTATCAAAGATCTTCAATTTCAAGACAGAAACAGCCATTATGTTTGATCACTTCAACAACAGGTAGCTTTTATTTGTTGACCTAATTCATGAGTTTCTATGGACCATGTCTCTTGTTGGCAATTTCATGAATTTTTTGATCAAAAAACAACTGCTTAGTGTTTCTGACTATCCTCTTGAATTGCTTCCAATTCTCAATTTGCTTAGACAATCTGTACTTTTTAAGGTCTCTGTTACAATTTGCATCCCACCAACTCTTGAAATATTTAGTAATGTTGACAATCTTTGAGTTCTTGGCCTATATTTTTTCCACAGTATAAGTGAAAGATTGAACAATGTTCTCAAGAGAATCTATATCTGAGATATTGTTAGTGTTGATATCTCTGATGGCCTTGATTAATTCAGCAACAAAGATTTTCTCTTTCTCACTATCTTTGATAATCTTATACTTTTTGGTTTGAATATGTTCTTTGAAGATTGGAATAGTGACTATTAGCAGAGCATGATCTGAAACAAGGTACTACTTGGGATGGATGGAATGACTGTCAAGTTCTTCTGACCCTAATCTAAGGAACATTAGATCAAGGACTGAATTTAAGTCTTGATTGTTGTTGGAGTATCTAGTAGGAATGCAGTTAGTAGGTTTAAAAAGACCTAAGTATATCGAATCTGTAATGTCAAAAAGTAAATTCCTATGAATAGAATGGTGTGGGTGATTAAAATCCTACAAATTGTCTCTAATGTTAAAGTTACCAGTCATGATTAGGACATTGTTGATATTAACTTCAGTATCCTTGAAATACTTTAAAGCTAATTGAGATAAGTCTGAATAAACATTTAATAGGAATAAAATTAAATTATTGTTGAAAAAGGAGATAAGAGAAACATCTCTATGGTTAGAAAAGGTTATCCAATTAGGATGATTTAAAACTTCTACCAATTCTTCTCCTTCTTTATTTCTTGAACTTGATATCAAGCAAATTATTGTTTATAATAGTTCTTGTATAAAGATAACATTAAAAGAAAACTGAGTTTTTAAGATTGTGTTGACAACTAAATTGTTTTTTACACATTCTGTGAAAAAATCTTAATTTCTTTGATAATCATGAAAGATTACCATTCACAACTGAATGAATCAATTGTCTTTTACTCTTATGAAGCTTTTGATATTCTTTAGAATACTATTCTCTATTAAAGCAATGCCTCCAGAATGGATATAAGTTTAAATCAGCTTGATGGTCTTCTTTGCAATTTGAACACTTGAATGAGTGAGGGCATGGTTTGCTCTACTTGGTTTCTAACCTTGGAGAATTAGTCTTAGAATTAGCCTTACAATACCACATAAATTAATGGTGATGTTCAGACATGTGAGGATCATTGTACTTAATGCACTTAGATTCTTGGATTCTGTATATAAACATAGCATACCTCCATTTCAAACAATTCTTGCATTACAAGATATCTGGGTTTATATTTGCCCTCTAAACCATGGTAATAAAGCTTCCAATGTTGAAGCACCTGTTGATTAGTCCCTTTGCTTTACTCCCACTTTGTGTATTCCAAATATCCAGCCAGATGATGGTCATGTCCAACTTTGGCAATATCTTGATTACTCTTAGTCTAGAGGCAATCAATATGTTGTTGAAGATATGATTGTTTTTTAAGATTTTCTTAACCATGTCCAATGTTAAAGAAGTATTTGTGTTTTCAATGAGATAAGGTAAGCTAATAATCTTGAGATACAACTTTGACTGAGGTAATTGGGGAGTTTCAACATTCTCTAAATCAATTTGGTTTAAATTCTTGATATATTTTTCTATAGTTTAAAGATCTAAAGAAGAAGTTACTTTGTCAGTTACAATAATAATACTAGATAATTCTGAACAAATATAATCTATCTTGATTTCCAATTTGATATTCTTAAGCACTCTATTAATATTAGTAATATAATCACTTGAGTTCAACATAAATTTGAATATATTGTCATTGTTTATTGGAACAATAACCTGCTTTTTCAATAGTCCTTTAGTAGTCATATTAAGTCTTAATTTTAGTTTACTATCTCTGTTGATAATTTTCTGAATTTTTTTAATTTTTTTTACCTATAGATTAGGGAATATCTTGATCTTTAAGACTTCCCTAGTGTTATTATCTGATGATAATGCTTGAGCATAAGATTTTTTTGGGTTTTTTTTCTTTTGTTTTTTCATTTTTCTTGAAAAATTTTACTATGTTCTTAACCTCCTTAGGCAATTTTGCTAGGATAGAATGAGGCAATCTGTTGATAGTAGCTGGTTTGTCATTTCTCTTGTTACTACTGTTTTTGGGCATATTGTTGATATTAATTTTTAGAGTAAACTTGGCTGCAATTTTATTTCTAAAAGAAACATTGTTGTTATTAATACTAAGTATATCCTAGCCTGATTCATAAATAGCTGAGATGAAGTCCCAAGTTACATTACTAACATCTTTAAGATCATTAAATTTATCTCTTTCAACAGATTTGTTGAGTATATTTTGTCAATCAATAAAAAGACATCTTGATATTCTTGATACTCAATGGTAAGTATTCTATTGATCCATAAAGTGAAATAGGATGGAAATTGCCATCCTAAAAATCTTGATTTGTAGTCTGATTTACATTATATAGCAATTGAATGTTAAAAGTTGGCTACTGACTGTTGTTTGAACTATTATTAGAACTATCTCTACCTTCTGGCTAAAATACTGTCTTTGGGGCCAAAACCACATTTGATATATATATAGTTTCTCATCTATAGAGGAAGTGTTAGCCATCTTACTAACAAACTCATCTTTATCTGTATTATCTTTGTAGGATAGTTGAGAGCTATTGATAGGCTCTCTAGTATCATTTTCTGGTTTATTGTTTTCTAATTCCATATGTTTATGGTAAGGAATAGAAGAAGTGCTTAAGAAAATTGAAGAACTTATTGGTTTTGCTTTACTGGAGAGGTTAGACCTCTCTCTTAAGATAATGTTGCTATTGATGTCCATCTCTATACTAAAAGTGTTATAGTACAAGAGTGTGGACAGACTTGGACTAAGGTTAGGGTTAAGTATTATAATTATTAGTCTACAACAGAAGAGAGAGATAGGAGAAAGAGCATGTGACTTGGAAGTCATGTGATAGAAGTCTAGAGTGGTCTGGAAGGACTTAGGGTCTAGAAGGATTGAGAGGAGTCTAGATAGGAGATAGGGTTAGAGATGACGTCAAGGAACTATAGTTCCTCATGATGTATACATGTACAGTGGAGATTAAAGGTATGATGTCAGGGCACATGTAGGAAGCATGGTGGCCTTAAGGAAAACACATGTGAATGAGTAATAGGACATAAGGATGATGCATGGACATAAGAGCAGGTTAATATTGTTGTAGCATAGACCACGATGTATTTATATAAATAGAGGAGCAATGCAGCGAGAGCTCCTTGTTGAGTTCTCTTGTAATTCCCACTACTAGATAGCTATCTGAGAGTTTTGCTGAAGTAAGCAAACTATGAGTGCTATTCTGGTGAGTGGTTGCTACAACAAAAAGAGAATTAAGCTATTATAAAATGAAAAGTATTTGCTGAGGAATAAGAAAATTGTTTATTTGCTAATTCTCTTATAGATACTACCATACAAGATGGAGGTAAGAGAGAAAGAAGTGATTGACTGTAAATCAAGTTTAGATCAAGTTTCAATGGATATTTAAAATCCAAATTAATAGGATAGACATAGTATAATGTATATAACTAGTCACTATATTAACAAATAGTCACAAAATTGTTATATTATTTCTTTTACACATTTAAAAAATATTTAAGAGAAATACTGCATTGATGAAGTAATATGACCATGATTATTTAGACTCAAAATTTTATATGAAAATCCAATAGTAATGAAACTCTTTCAGATTGAGATAAATCTTAAGCTTAGATTTATGATTGCAACAATAGATATGAATCAGACTTGAAAATAAAAAATTCTAGAAGTATATAATGAAGTATACAATCATCTTAAAAATTGTGTAAGAATTATTATTACAGATCTATTAAAATTCAGGCTATTATATTTATAATAGCTATACAATTTTAAAACTTTAGTACTTAAACTAACTTTAACTTGTTAGATATAGTTTATATCTTATTATTCAAGATCTAGTAGAGCATCTTAGAAGTCTAGAATAAGTAGTTATACATTATATAAGAATGATCTTTAGCTTTAGCTTATATAAGAATGATCTTTAGCTTTAGCTTATATTGTTATGATCTCATTTTAGAATAGATCAAGAAAAAGAACCTTGTATAGGATTTACACAAGAGAACTCAATAGAAAACTCTGTATAAGATTGTTTATCTTATATACTAAACTACTATGGTCTATGCTACTACTTCTCTAGCCTACCCTAAATGACCATGTATTTGTTTTGAGGTTAACATATGTTACACATATTATATAATATTATCTTTCTAGAATCTTCTATATCTTTTTCTATAATCTTATAACTTGTGTGTTATAAGATGAGTGTGTGGACAGACTTTGGCTAGGGTTAGGGTTAGCTAGACATAGATAAGTAATTAATTATTAGTCTACAACAAAGGAAGAGCACGTGACTTGGAAGTCATGTAATAGAAATCTAGAGCAGTCTGGAAGAACTTAGGGTTTAGAAGGATCGAGAGGAGTCTAGATAGAAGTTAGGGTTAGGAGTGACATCAAGAGACATGGATTCCTCATGGTGTACACATGTATGACGGAGATTAAGAGTATGACATCAGGGTACATGTACATGACATGATGGCCTTGAGGTAGAAGCATGGTAGATGAGTAATAGGACATGAGGTAGAGGCATAGACATAAGGGCCAGTAAATATTGTTGTAGCATGGACCACCTATAATTTATATAAATAGAGGAGCAATGCAGCAAGAGCTCCTTGTTGAGTTCTCTTGTAATCCCCACTACTAGATAGCCTACTGAGAGCTTTGCTGAAATCAGCATATCATGAGTGCCATTCTGGTGAGTGGTTGCTACAACATTGTGACTATTACTGTGACAGTGTGATCATGACATCACTCTAACCCTAACTCTAGATCCAAATAAGAAAAATAAAAGAAAAAAAGAAAAGGAAATTAAATAAAAAAACTAACATCTAAGCTTTGTATGTCTGACATGTATACTGTATCTCTACTAGTTATATAGGTTGTATATTTTGGATTAGGACTTAGAGACTTAGAGAGTAGAAAACCACTAGAAAGTAGTAAGATATGTTATTGCTAATACTGAAAGAGGGGTGTTAGTTTTAGTTGATTTTTAAGATGATTACTGTAGTATAAACTATTAGCTTATATACTAGTTAGTATATCTAGAGTAGCTATCTGGAATGTAACTACTAAGCTAGTTACTCTAAATCCTGGTAATTTTTGGATGTCAGAGAATAAAGGTCCATAGAGTTAAATAAGATTAGTAAGAATATCTAAGATGAAATAGACAAATGTAATCTACACTAAAAAAGTTTGAAAAGTATAGATAAGGGAGTAGAAGTTATTCATAGGTTAGAACAGATATGAATAGAATATAGAATGTAATATATTGTTATAACTTAAAGACCTTAAAGTTTGGCTAATAAAAGGAACTTTGTATAAGGTTATATAAGAAAACTCAATAGAGAACTGTTAGGTATAGTTCACACCAGGAATGAAAGTCCACAAGATAAACTTGGAGATATACAAACTTGTGGAACAACCTTGGCTTTAGCTTATATACTGTGCCATCTGTCTGCCACATAGTCACAACTTTAGATAAGAAGAAGTTTAAAATAGAAGTGAGTGCTGATTGGTATGTTACTGTCAAACACTGGGGATTAAGTTCAATATGAGTTATCTTAATCAATCATCAGACTAGTAAATTACAATATAACTACTAGTTTTATATACAGGTTTATACTATAGGAGATGCTCAGTGTTTCAGTAGTATAGCCTTATTACTCCAAACAGAGGTTTCAATGTTGAGACATAGACAGGAGTATGACTCTGCTATAGAAGACTGAGTCAAAAAGAAATATCTCCATCATAGAAGACAGAATACCCAGATGATTGCATTACTACTGCAAGGTGTATTGCAAGTAAGATGGCCATTATGGAAGACAGGCATTATTAGATTAGATATTGACAAGGAGTATCCCATAGGAATATGTTTTCTGGACAAGTGAACTTGACATATGATAGTATTCCCCTTAGGACTGAGCTTTCAAAGTCCTATTAAAATTATCCAAAAATCCCATAATGATACCTAGATTAACAATATATAAACAGAATTTTTTTTGCCTTTTCATTTGTATCACTATATTGTCATCTATTTACTCCAATATCTCCCAAAATAATACTGAGGTGTTTGAAAAGTAGTGGCAAGAAATGCAATAAAGATATAAGAAGGAACAGTGGCTCCTGATCCAATTGGAAGAAGTGGTGAAGTTATGTCAAGCTGAGTGTGTGGCTTAGAAGACAAGAAAGGAAGCTAAGAAGAGAAGAATTGTAGAAGAGGAGAAAAAGAAGAAAAAATTGGAGTATCTTCAATAGCTCTAGGATGAGATACTAGCAGAGGATGCTGCTCTTTTAGAAGGCACTGAGGGATTTTGGATCATGGGATCTAAGTATAAGAAGGTCACCCTGAAAGATGATAGGGACTGCCAGCCTTCCAAGAAGACTAAAGGAAAATAGCCAGCAAAATATTGTAGAGACATCAAAGTCAAGATAGAGGGTGCTAACCCCTGTGAGAAGTATATATATGCCAGACAGGACTATCTGGTATACAATTCAAGATAGGTAACAAGATTCCTTTTTTGGTATCCTTTTCATTAATATTTTCTTCTAAAACTAGTCTCTTGTATGTGTTAAATATATTGCTATCAAGCAACAGTATGTCTCCTACACAAATACCAATATTCTGGCCATGATCCCCACTTATGATAGGGTTCTAAGTGCTATCAAAAAGACACTCCAAAAACTCATGAGGAAGTACTAAGAAGTTGGAAAGTCCCTCTAGAACTTGGTAGAGGGCTAGAAGAGGAACATGGCCCAATTAGCAAGGATTGAGGCTGCAGTGAAGAAGAGATGGGGTTCAAAGGAGGATCCACAGGATAACAGGGAGAAAAGTAAGGTTGAAGATGACAAAGATAACAAGGAAGGGTCTGAGGATGGTTCTAGGAAAAGTTAGAAGGAGAGAATTTTGTTATCTACTTCCTGTTAGTATAGTAGTTTTGTTCTCTTAGTTTAATTTTAATTTTGTTTTTTGTAATCTAAATATGTGAGTAAGAAAATCAAGAAATAAAATGAAAATAAAAGCCTGAAAGTTTGAAAATAAATCCCAAAAAGTGTGTGGAAGCTTGTTATATACAAGCCCACCTGTCTGGAAATTACATCCCCATAGTGATACTTGCAACATGTCTTATGGCAGTGCTACAACCATCTGGGTATTCCATTTTCCATAGTGGAGATACTTCTATTCAACTTAGTCTTCCATGATGGAGTTACTCCTGTCAGTGTCTTAACACTGAAACCTCCACTCAGAGTAATAAAGGTGTTACCACTGAAACCCTGAGCATCTCCTATACTTTCTGTTTGTATATAAGACTAGTAGTTACACTATAATTCACTAGTCTGATAATCAACGAAGATAATCTCTTATTGAACTTGATCTCTGGTGTTCAATAGCGACACACCAAATCAGCACTCACTTCCATCTCAGACTTCTTTCTATCATCTGAAGTTGCGACCATGCAGCAGACAGATGGCACAGCACATAAGCTGAAGCCAAGGTCATTCCACAAGTCCGCTCATCTCTGAGTCTATTCTGTGGACTTCCACTCTGGTGTGAACTGCACCTGACAAAGCTAGAGTTTAATGAGAATAAGTGGACTGAATATACTAAGAAATTAATAAAGAAATCTATATTAGAAAGTATGTGGAGGCAGGAGACAAGTGTAACAGCATGATCAGGACAAAGGGAGTGTTCTAGGCTTGGTAGGATATGTGATATGGAAATTAGATACTAAGTCAGAGACATGAATAAGTTCTGATACAGGGATCCACTCAGATTCATCTTCAGTGTCTTCATATCCTAGACAGATCACCTTGTATAGAATTTTTCATGCCTATTAGCAATTGATTTTAGAGTTCACTATTCAAGAAATTTCATATTCAGGTTCCCTATCAATTATAACTAGAGCAGGGGCCAGTTGTGTTCTCTTAGAGAAGAAATTGAATATGGCAAGTTCAAGCATGAACACATGGAAAACTAGATAAACAGAGTACATGGATTCTGGAAGACAGGGGGTGAATGATAGTGTACTAGACTGGGTAATGATTTTGTAGGGTTCAAAATATTTTTTAGAAAGCTTTTTCAAAGACCAAGTGGTTCTAAAGAACTAATCCTTGACAAAGACTTTATCACTTACTTTGAAATCAGAAGTGGAGGAACATCATGTATTAGCAGATTTCTGATGATGCTATTGGTCCATGGAGATTTCAGCTTTAAGAGTACTCTATAACTCATTGAGATCTATGGCAAAGTTGTAAGCTTGGGAGAAAGCAATAACCTTTGGAGTAGTAGCTTAAAGTGAAGTGAAGCTACATATTTAGAGTAGTGTCTAAGGAACAGAAAAAATTAGACACAAACTTCAAACCTCTATCAGAGATGACATGGAAAGAAACACTATGTTTAGAGAACACATGAAGAATGAACAGACATGCTAGGTCTACAGACATGATGGTATCATGGGCAGGAATAAAGATTGCCTACTTGGTGAGCTGGTCAACTATGACCAAGATAGTGTCAAACCTAAAGGATGAAATTTTTTCAATGAAGTCCATAGAAATGAAATTTCATGGTTGTTTGGGAATAGGAAGTTGTTTGAGAGATCCATAGGGCTTATGACATTATGGCTTGGATCACATATAAGTGACATAGGACTTGCAGAATTGTTGTACATCAGCACAAAGACTTGGCTAGGAATATCCACAGTGAACTAGTTCCAGTGTTTTGTTTTGACCATAATGTCCAGCAAGGATGTGATTATGATTATACTGGAGAACACATGTATGGAGATTACCAGTAGATAGTACATAAATTTTGTTGTTAAGGAAGAGAAAACTGTTTGGATCTGTAGACTACCAGCTATCTGTAGAGATGTGTTTTGTAGCAATTGGGTCACTAGGGAGGGCTAAAAAGATGTCTTGATGTAGGATGTCCAGATCAACTATTATAGCTATATAGAGAGAAAAAAAGAGCAGGACAGTAGCTTGTATAGAAGTTGTAAGTTGTTCTTGAGTAAAGATTGGTTTGAAGTTGTAAGGGTTGACTGTGGTATAGCCAGTATTCCCTCCTTTAGGATAGACATCCTATTATTTAGTGAGAGCATCTGGTTTGGTGCTAAGATGACCAGAACAAAACCTGATGATAAGATTGAACTGAGAGAGATACTCAGACCACTGTACCTACCTCTAAGTCAACACCTTGGTAGTAGAAAAGCACTCAAGGTTTTTGTGATCTGTGACAATATTGATGGGATAGGCCAGACTTTTTAGATAGTGTTGCCAAATTTTAAAGGCTTCAAAAATAGCAAGTAGTTCCTTATCATATGTGTTGTAGCTTAAATCTGCTGCAGTAAAAGTGTGAGAGTGAAAGGTGACTGGATGGACTTCATTTTCTTCATTAACAATGAAAAGGATTGTAGTGAGAGCATAGTTCAAAGCATCAGTTTCCACAATGAGTTGAACATTGAGAATCCAATAAGTAAGGATAGGAGTAAAGGTGAATGCCTTCTTGAGAAAATTAAAAGCATCATGATAGAAGGAGTCAAAATTCCAAGAGATGTTCTTCTAGATAAGGTATGTCAATGGAATGACAATGTTTGAATAGTTGAAGATAAACTAGTAATAAAAATTAGTGAAACCTAAGAAGAATTGAATATTCTTGACTTTCTTAGGCTCTGGCCAGTCTTGAATAATCTTTACTTTGTTGTCAGATATGGTCAGGCCAGAAGGAGAAAGGATATATCCCAGATACTCTACCAACTCAGAGTGAAATTCATATTTCTCTACTTTGGCATAAAGACTAGCCTTATAGAGATACTTGAGTACTTCTTTAACATACCAGTGATGTTTGGACATGTTATGAATCACTAAAAAGCTGCAGGAGTATTAGTGAGACTGAAAAGCATTACAGACCATTCAAATGATCTGTAGCATGTTCTAAAGGCAGTCTTTCATTCATCACCATCAGCGATGTGAACCA
>Ga0157359_1000749_pt1 | contig 12343 bp, 9 predicted proteins | sample AttcapACBM3_FD_111482 | JGI IMG/M metagenome (GOLD analysis project Ga0157359, IMG submission 111482) | Fungus gardens microbial communities from leaf cutter ant in Botucatu, State of São Paulo, Brazil - Atta capiguara ACBM3 | ecosystem: Host-associated > Fungi > Mycelium > Unclassified ...
AGCTAGTTGTATTCAAGGACCAAAGAGCAGTGTTGTGGCAACTACTTATCACAATGACAAATAATAACACAAGTGAGTAAATCTCTTAGAATGAATATAATGTAGGAAGTTCATAAGAGAACTTGACAAGAAGTCTCTGCTAAATTAAAGTCCTATATATACAAAATATGCCTGGTCCGTGCTATCAATAATTAAGCTTGCCCTATTGTCCATACTATAATCTCATGTCTGCCTCATTCCCTACTCAAGGCCACCATATTGTATACATGTACCCTGATGTCATCTTTCAGATCCTTCCACCATGTTTTAGACTTATAACATCATATCATGTAACCTTTCATGTGACTGTGGTGTCATGTACCTCTTCATTATCCAAAATAAAAATAAAAATAAAATAAAAGAAAAAGGAAATTAATATAAAATTAGAAAAATAAAAGAAAAGAAAAATAAAAATTGTTTATGTTCAAGCGTTCCATAACAAGCAGGAAGAATCAAGCAGAGTGATATAGAAGTACAGATTTATACAATCACTGGTGGAAAAAATTATAAACAAATTAGCAATTTCAGAGATAGTGCTATTTGATGAACTATCAAATAAGTGAAGAGTAACTGGAGGAGTTGCAGATGTTTTCAAGTGATGAATATCCACAAATTTAGAGTCTACAAAGCAATAAGTAGACCTGGAGTTGATGAGAGCTCAGAACAGGATTTTATTAAAATGATCCTAACCAAGGATTAAAGGAGTAAATGAAAATCAGAAAGAGTGGATGCATTGAGTTGGATGGGACTCATTGCTACACAGGGAAGTTTAACATGGCTCTCAGTCTGTGCAGAGTCCTGGAGGTCACTCTCTATTTTTCCAAAGACTTTTTGGAAGCACTGTGGCTCTTAGGAGTGACCATGGTCTGCTTCTTGGGACAGAAGTCTAGCTAGTGGTCTCCTGTACTACAATAGAGGCACAGGTTATTTTTAAGATGCTTCTTGCGCTCATCACTGGTCAACTTGCCATTGCTGGCCAGCTTGGAAGAAAGGTCCACCTATGAAGTATTGGGTTGTTTCTTAGAAGCAGGGGATAGAGATGATTTTGAGGAGGTCTTGGTGGATGAGACTACTGGAGATGTGTTTGCCTTATTCTGGGATGTTATGGCATGACTAGAGGTGGAAGTTTTCTCTTACTTTTAGAAGTGAGACTTAAGAGTCTCTTTCTCTACCTGCTTTGTATAGTAGCATTTGCAGTCATATTTCCAGTAGTGGTAATCAATAGTTATTGCCAAAGTATACATATCCTGAAACAAGGTGGGTTTCTCTTGTTTCTGGGTAGAGATAGGATTCTAGATCTGATTTGGGAGCTCCTAGTAATAGTAATAGCAGAGTACACTATTCTCCCAACCTAATTGGGAGGCATAGCATATGAAGTTCACATTGTAAGTAGAGATCTTGTCACCAGGCTTCATGCAAAGGTTATCCAGCATGTTGGCTACTTTATCAATGGAATCCAAGAGACCAAAATATTGACATAGCTTGTCTACAAACAGGTTCCAGTTAGAGAGCTAGTCTTGAAAGATGCTCTGGTCTTCCTGGTTGAGGTTTACCTCAAACCAGTCCTGGGCTACTCTAGTAAGATAGGTCATTGTGAAGTTGATTTTTGCAATATCTGTGTTGAATTGCACTGGATTAGTGTGGAAATATAAATGACATTGAAACAGGAAATTATTGAGCTTGTCAGACTCAGTACTACTGAAGGTGTTGGGAATATAGACTTTAGTTTCCCTTACATTAGTATTAGGACTAGAGGTCTGATTAGAGTTAAGAGTATTAGCCAGTTGACTGAGTATGTCGGCCAACTGTTCATTAGTATTCTTGCTCTGATGGGGTTTAGACCATGAGTAAGTAGAAGATGTGGGTCTATTAGCTGTTAAATTAGTAGTAGGATTAGTAGCAGGAGCATCCTCCCAATTAGGATCATAGTCTGCAGGAATGATACTTAGGCCAGAAATAGGCAAAGATTTTCAGCCAGGATGGATAGTACTAGAAGGAGACCTAGGAGATGAGTGGCCTCTTTGATAAATTTGTCTTGAGCATCATAGAGTATTTGGCAGATAAGCTAGATAGTCACTGAAATGTGAGATAGTGTCAAAAGGTTTCTAAGCAGTGGGACTGGAGTTGAAGTTGAAAAATTGTGGCAAGAGAAAGCCATTTTGGACTTGAAGTGTAAAATACAAAGTTGAATTGCAGATGGAACTATGACAGAAGATTCAGCAGACAAAACTGCTCAGAAGTGACAGTAGACTTGGGAGTCTGATAATACTGTCAGGTGTGGTTTACACTGAGGTGGAAGTCTGCAAAATGGACTCAGAGTTGTATGGACTTGTGGAATGACCTTGGCTTCAGCTTATGTGTTATACTGTCTGTCTGCCACATAGTTGCAACTTCAGATGATAGGAAGAAGTCTAAGATGGGAGTAAGTGCTAATTTGGTGTGTTGCTGTTGAACACTGGAGATCAAGTTCAATAAGAATTATCTTTGTTGATTATCAGACTAGGGAATTCTACTAGTCTTATATACAAACAGATATTATAGGAGATACTCGGAGTGTTATGAACTCAAGTCTTTAGGGTTAGACGAAAGAACAACTCTTGTATTGAGTAACATAAGAGAACTCGATAGAGATCTCTTTACAAACTAGTCTACTTTTTATACTACTACCAATGGTCTGTGCTCACTACTGTACATCCTACCCTAAATGACCATGTGTAGAACATGAGGCCAACATGTGGTGTCCATGTTATATAACATCATTGGTTCTAGATCCTTCTACTTTGTTGTCTTGTAACCTAACCCTAACCCTATGTTCTACAAATAGAAAAATAAGAAAATGAAATGAAATGAAAATGAAAATGGAAAATGAAATAAAGAGAAACTAAGTCCACCGTTTGTGAACTTGACACAGGGTTTCAGTGATAAAGCTCCTATTACTCCAAGTGGAGGTTTCAGTGTTGAGATACTGATAGAAGTAACTCCATCATAGAAGACTGAGTTGAATAGGAGTATCTCCACTATAGAAAATGGAATACCCAGATAGTTGCAATACCAGCAGAAGGCATGTTGCAAGAAAGGTGGCCACTGTGGAAGGCAGGCTTGCATAATTTGGAGATGATATCACTGTGAGGATGTAATTTCCAGACAGGTAGACTTGTATATGACAAGATCTCAGACTTAACAACATCAATTATTCCTGTTGATACTACTCATTACTTATTATCATTATTTCCTTATACTGAACCTCTGAAACACCATGAAGTTCAAGCATCACAACCAGTAAGTAGCTCATTTGTGATACTGACTTCTATTTTTACCAGTTCTTCTCTAACTTTCTCAAATTTTCTTTCTCAAATTTTCTATCATTATATCTGTATAAAATCTTTACTGTGTATTTTTCAAATAACTCCTCTTTCCTAAGGTCTCTTTCTTCTACTATATTTAACTTCTTCTGTTATTTCATTTCTACATTTATTCTTTCCTTAAATTCTGTTACCAATTCTTTCATATTTTCTAAGTCCTTCTCTTTTTCCCAAATATCATAATCTACTGTAAACTCCTTCCAATATACTATACTTCACTACTTCTCATATTTTTCTTTTATTTAAGATTTTTCTACTTTTCATTCTTCAACTCTCTCTACTTCTACTAGTTTTATCTCTTTTACTTTTTATTCCCCTGCTTGTTTCTTATATTGTACTACTTAACTGATATTTACAACCAGGTGAATTTTCATTGAAGTAGGCAGTTGTAATTTAACCATATTAGTAGAAACTACTTCATCAATGATATATAAACTCATATAATGGTCCACTGCTTCTTTTTCTTGAACTTATTCTTCCTTATAAACTCTGAACTCATAATTTCTTTACTAGTCTTTTTTTAAATACCAAATTTTTCATGCTCAATATCACTTTATTGCCTTTCTTCTATTCTTCTACTTTCTTTCTCTTTTTATCTGCCTGTTATTTCTTTTCTTTCTAAGCTTTTCTCAATACCACCCCAGCTTTCTCTTGTATCTTTTTCATTCTCTGCAAACTCCCATAGCCTTCTCTACTTTTCCTTTTCTCTTAATATCTGCTCTTATTCTTAATTCTCTACTATAGTTCACTATAAATGGAGATACTTTAGTTACTGAGTATACTTTGTTATTGACCATAAATTCTGCCAATGCTAGCTATTCTAACTAGTCTTTTTGTGTGTGATCTACAAAGAACTGGATACTATTCCAACTTCTGGTTCATTCATTCTGTTTATCCATCTATTTATGGATGGAAAAACATTGACAATTTAGTTTTAATTTCTAACATTTTGTTCAACTTCCTCATCAACTCTATTGCAAACTATAGCCCTCTATCTGATACTACACTCTCTAGTAACTCATAAAACTTCTACATATTATCTCTAAACAACCATACTAGCTCTTTTGCTAATGTTTCTTCTATTCTTATCACAAAATGCACTATCTTAGACAACCTATTGCAGACTACTAAGATGATAGCAACTTAGTTATGAAGTTAACTGTTAAGTGTGTCCATGGTTTCTCTAGTACTGTCTCTGTTCTATTCTTTATTCTCTAGTACAAATTACAACCTTCTATATATTTTCCTATATCTTTCATTACTCTCAGTCACCAATTCTGTTGTCTTTCACCTTTCTTCATGTTCTACTACTAGTGCATCATGATGCAACCAGATTATTCCTATTCTTAACTCCTCGTTCTTCAGTATATAAATCTTTTTCTCCTTGTAAGGAGATTAGTTTTTCTGAGCTCTTTCTCTTTTGTGTTTTTTGGCTGATCCATGATATATAACTCTTTTCTGTATCTGTACTCATTCACTTTCCAAATCTCCCATGCTCTAGACACTTTAAATTGCATACCAATACTCCCAACTATCTGGATATATTATCAAACTTATCTTTCTACACCCCCTTACTCTTTTGCAACACTCTATGATCTTCCAAAGTCTTCTAATATCATCCACACATCTGCTCATCTGCTTTACCATACTCTGGCTCTCTTTTATTTTGGTTACTCTATTCTAAACTGTTCCTAATTACTTAAGTATTATTATTTCTTGCTTATGTAATTGAAATTCTGACATATTAGAATAAATCTGTTAATATATAGAGTAGTCTTTACCTTCAGGAATTCTTATTCTGTTCTTTTAGAATTTCCTGGAGATAAGTATGTAGTTGAGTATTTCTTAGACACTAAATCTCCTTTGATCTGCTATTCATCTTCTCACAATACCTTAACTTCTACCTTCTTTATCTTTTCTACTACTTTGACTACTTCTTTGTTCTTACTTCTAGCTATTTTTATTTTTCTAGTATTTTTACTTTAGGTTCTTCTATTACTACTTCAGTTAAATTACAAATTCATTGTTCTTTAATTAAAGTCTGATTCTTATTGTTCTTTTCTACTCCTACTTTCTAATCTAGTCTTTGACTAAGTCCATTTATCTTTCTCATTTTTGTTCCTGATATATGTATTAAAGTAAAGTCAAATATTGATAAGTAGAGTATCTAATGGGCTTGTCTTCTATTTAACTTCTATACCTTCATAAAGTATTTTAAGTTCTTATAATTTGTCTAGACCTTGAACTTGAAATTGGCTTTTTCTAACAAATATCTTCAGTTTTCCAATTCTTTTATTACTACCAACATCTTCTTGTTATGAATCTTATAATTCCTCTCTATCTCATTTAAAGATTTTAAAAGATAAGCTACTAGTTTCTACTTTCCATCTTCACACTCTATAAATAACATCTCTTTCATTGCATAGTTTGATGTATCTACTTCAATTCTTATTTTTTTTATCTAAGTTCAGTGTTGCTAATACTAGTTTTTTTATAAATCTCTTCTTCAACTTTTTATTAAACACCTTCTCTTGCCTTTCTATCCATTCCCACTTTTGATCCTTCTTTACAATATTGTATAATAGTCTAGTTATATACTGCAAAATCCTTAATAAACTGCCAATAGTAGTTGGCTAGTCCTAAGAATTTCTATGTCTTTAACTCCTTTTGGAGTTGGCCAATCTAATACTCCCTTTACCTTCTCTTTTTCCATCTTAATCCTCTCTAGTCCAATTACTACTCCTAAGAACTCTATCTTCCTAACCTTTCACTTATATTTTTTTGGTTTTACATATAAATCACTCTCTGCTAATCTCTTTACTACTTCTTTTACCACCTCATTGTATCCTTCTTCTTCTTCTGTTCCTACTATAATATCATCTATAAAACTTACTATCTCTCCAGTATTAATCAAGTTCCAAAGAATCTCATTCATTATTGTTTAAAATATTACTAGAGAGTTTGGAAGTCCAAAGAACATTACAGTTGGTTCAAATGACTCTTCTGAAGTCATGAGTGCCACTTTCTCTCTTCTTTATCCTTACATTATTATAACCCTACCATAAATCTAGTTTAATAAATAATCCTGTACTATTTGTTTCTTTCCATTCTTCTTTCCTACAATAAAAACTAGTGCCATTTGAGATGATTTTGAAGGTCTGATATACTCTTTCCTCAGTTATTCTTTAATAAACTCATGTATATCCTCTCTCTCTTCTCTTGACAATGGATACACTTTTTTCTTTCTTAGCACAAACCCTTCCTTCACCTCTATTGTATGGTCCCATAACTTCTTTATCAACATTCTTTCACTTGCTTTCTTTCCAAAGATATGTATCCACTGATGAAATTGTTCTAATACCAGATTCTTCCTCAGATTTTGCTGCTTCCTCTTTTTCATCTCAAATCTCCTACTTCTCTACTACTTTCTTCACTTTCATCATTCTTTTCTTCTTCAGTTTTTTCTTTTTATTCTTTTTCTTGTTTTTTCTCTTGTTTTTAATTCTGCTATCCTAACTTTCCTTGCTTTGGTCTCTACTGCTTTTTATACTCCTCTGGATACCTTATCATCTTTACCTTTCCAATTCTCCAATCAATCTCAAGATTGTAGCAAGCCAGCTATGACATTCTCAAAATTAATTGCTATGTTATATAATATTATTTGTTCAAAAACCTTCTATATTCTTCTCTGTATCATGTGATCCTGTGACTGTGACTGTTACTATGGTCATGACATGTAATATGTAACCATCACACATTAACCTTAGGTTCTGATTTAAAAAAATTAAAAATTAAAATAGAAAATTAAAATTAAAATAGAAATAAAATAAAGTCTACTGTTTATAACTCTGATACTAGGCTTAGATACTGTTACTCTAGTAATATCAAAGAGAGGGTAGACTATGTTCAAAAAGCTATAAATAAACCTTCTATAAAAATTAGCAAAATTAAAAAATACTTGTATATTCTAATAGAAAAGAACCTTTAGTTGAGTGAAGTACAAATTTGGACACTAGTGGCTACTTATTAGTTGGGCTACTTATTAGTTTAACTGGAATACTTTATTAGCTTATCTTGTTTGATCTATGGTACTTTTGTCTTCCAATTATATTGATCTCTGTTCTTTCCTTATGCCCCTAATAATAAATATTTACCTCTACTGTATACTCAATAGGTCCCTTCTTGTTGAAGAAATTATTTACATTTCTTACATGAGTTTTTCTATTTTCTTTAACTTAAATCTCTGCTTTTTTACAAACTCTAAACTTATAACCAGTTCTGTTACTTCACTATCCAATAACACTTCCACTATCACATTTTCCCATGTGTTGATTCTTTTCAATCCAATCTTCACTATAACTTTTCTCAACATATTCCTATTATTTAGGTCACAGCAGAATGTATTATCCATTACTTTACTAAGTATTGCAAATTTATTATTACTAGAGCCTAGTCAAGGACTACCAGACTCTCTTCCCCATTTAAATTGTTGTTCATATTGTTTGAATTGTTCCTATACTCAAGCTTTCTCCTCTTTTCTACAATTTCTTGCAATATGACTAAAACCCCCACAATTATAACAGTTCTTCTCTTGATCTACATTCATGGTATATAGGTCTTACCTAGATGCAAACACTTCCCATTAATTTGGGTTCACTACAGCTGTGTTTGTTCTTTTTACTCCTTCCATTGAAACAAGCTCTGTTAGTGTCTACTACTAAATCTTCTGTCTTCTTGGCCAAACTTGGGGCTAAGGCAATTATTGCTCTTATATTTTTCTAGCAGTTGCTAGTATATTTTTTCTTTGAGCTAGAGCTCCTGTCTCTCTCCTTCCCCTCAATCTCTCTTTCTTCCTTTTACTCTCTCTCTAATGTCTATCCAAATTTACTGCCCTCTTGTATTACTACTCAATGTATCTTGGAGGTTGTTTTGCTTCCATCAACTTCCTTCTGATTGCCTCATTCATTCCTTTCTTGAATTCCTCTACCAATGGTCTTTCTTTATATCTGCTTTCTCTAGCTATTTTTCTAAGCTTTTGTACAAACTTCTCTATTGTTTTGTTTCCTTGCTTTGCCTTCTTTAACTTTGCTGCCTTCATTATCTTATTGTCTCCTCTACAAAACTCTTTTCAAATCTGGCAAAAATTCTTCTACTGTTGCATATTCCAGTACTTCTACTTTCAAATTCTCTAAGATGTTTTTTTTCCAGATATCAGCTGACATTTCCTGTACATATGATAACACCTATTGAATTTGTTCTTCTATTGTTATCTCCTCCATTCTCATCCTAATGTAAAACCTACATGCTGTCAAAAAACCTAAGACTTTTCCTGTCTTTCTATTGAACATTTGTAGCTTTGCCACTTCTATGTTTGATCTAGTATTAAGTTGGAGAACTACTGTTGCCTCTGCTCCTACTCCTACTAGCATCTGAAGCTATACTTGTATATTGGTGATTTGCTCTTGGTATTGTCAGATTAATTCTACTTGAATTAGATTGAGTTGACTTATGAGATAGAAATTCAGTTGATGATGATAGTGGTGATGGTGTAGGAGATGATGATATGTAAAGGGATAAGATGAAAGCAATACTGTTCTTCCCTTCAGATTCATATTGTAAATTGGAACAAAGGAACAATACAGTTTATAAGATATCCAAGAGAATGTAGAACATAGTATCAGAATATCTTATTCACATCAAGAATCAGAAGAAAGAGTGTAAATAGAAAGAAGAACATTAGAAGACATTTGAAAAATTGAAGGAAAAGATCACAAGCCAACTGGTATTTACTCTATCTAGAAGGAAATGGAAAATTCAGAGTGAAGACAGACATATCAGAACATACTATTGGAGGAGTTCTATTTCAGAAACAAGAAGGGAAATAGAAACCAATCATGTTTTTATTAAGGATAATGCAGGCAGCTGAAATAAATTACAAGATATATGACAAAGAACTACTGGCCATAGTAGAAGCTCTGACAAAGTAAAGATAATACCTATTGGACACCATCAAAAAGTTCAAAGTCTAGACAGACCACAATATCTCAAGTATTTCAAGAAACTACACAAACTCAGTAGATAACAAGTAAGATAGTATTCTAAGCTATAGGACTATGATTTCATCTTGTAACACATTCCAGGAAAAACTAATATAAGAGCAGATATTCTATTAAGAAAGGATCAAGTGGATACAAAGGATAACAACAAGAACATTAAGATGCTAAAAAACAAGCTATAAATAAGAAAAGTCAGCACAGGAGTGGAAATAGCAATGTTTAGAGAAAACTAATTGGTAGAAGAAACCACATTGTTGGAAGAAATTCAGATGAACAACATGAGAGAACAAAAAGTATAAAAGAAACTAGAAAAAGAAGACAGACAAGCATGAGAAGACAATAGAGTAATATAACATAGAAGGAAAAATCTATGTTCCAAATAACTGGAAGATTCAAGAGCAAATCTTATAGAAAAATCATAAACCAGCAGATGTAGGATATCTAAAACAACAAAAAATGCTTGAGTTAATCAAGAAGAACTATTGGTGGCTAGGAATATGAAATAATATCAAGAAATACATGTAGGGATACCAGAAATACCAAAAAAACAAAGTATAGCACATGAAGAAAGCAGGAGAACTTCACCCACTGGAAATACATCAAGAACCATAGTAGGAAATCAGTATCAACATTATTGGACTACTACCAAGATTAAATAACAAAAATGCAATAATAGTTATAGTAAATTGATTTACATTCATAGAATTTCAAAGAAGATTCTTAGTGACAAAAAACCCCAATTTGCCTTATAATTTATGAAAAACTTAAACAAGGCACTAGAAACAAAACAGATATTGTCAATGGCATACTACTCTCAAACTAATAGTTAAATGGAGAGAATTAATCAGAAAGTTGAAGCATTCTTGTGATATTATGTCAATTATCAACAAAATGATTGGACAGAATGGTTATCAGCAGCAAAGTTTCAGTATAACAACAAGAAACACTTAGCTATAAGATATATCCCATTCAAACTTAACTTTGGACAATATTCATAGAAGAAAGACCTAACAATAAAGATGAAGTTACCAAAGCTGGAGACTTTCCTTAAGAAACTACAAAAAAGTTGTAAAACAGCAAAGATATTGATAGAAATAGCAAAAGAAGCCATAAAGAAGTAATTTGATAAGAAAAGATGAAACTCTTAAAAACTAAATGTCAAGCACAGTTCATACCAGGGTAGAAGTCTGCAAAATGGACTCAGAGATGTGTGGACTTGTGGAATGACCTTGGCTTCAGCTTATGTGCTACACCATCTGTCTGCTGTGTGGTTGCAACTTCAGATAATAGGGAGGAGTCTAAGATGGGAGTAAGTGCTGATTGGTGTGTTGCTGTTGAACACTGGAGATCAAGTTCAATAAGAATTATCTTTGTTGATTATCAGACTAGGGAATTATAGTGTAACTACTAGTCTTATATACAAACAGATATTATAGAAGATGCTTGGGGTTTCAGTGGTAAAGCTCTTATTACCCTGAGCAAAGGTTTCAATGTTGAGACATTGACAGGAGTAACTCCATTATGGAAGATCAAGTTAGATAGGAGTATTTCCACCATGGAAGATGGAATACCTGGATGGTTGTAGCACCACATTGCAAGAAAGATGGGCTTATATAATTTGGAGATGATATCACCACAGAGATGTAATTTCCAGATGGGTGGACTTGCATATGACACTAAAGTAAGAAGACAACATATAGTTAGAAGCTAAAAATATCCAATTGAAACAATCTTTAAAGAAACTGAACCAGAAAAGATACAAACCTTTTGAAATCATAAAGAACATTGGTCAAGAAGTATTTCAGTTAAAATTACTAGAAAGATAAGTGATACACAATGTGTTTAATGAGGACCTGCTGACATGATGCAAAAAACCCCAATTCAAAGAACAGTATATAAAAATAGTACTACTACTAGACATGATCAATAAGAAAAAAGAGTACAAAATTGAATAAATATGAAATCACAGAAAATAAGGATGTGGCATACAATACTTAGTCCACTGGAAAGATTATGGAAATAAATATGACCAATGGATAGCAGAAACATAGTTATTACATGCTACAGAAGTGATTTAAGATTATTAGACAAAGTTTTCAAGACAAAATCTATAAAAGAAGGAGGTAAAACTCCAAATCAACATCTCAAAGTACCACAAGCAAATGAGAAATCCAAATCCAAGTCATGTCTTACCAATTTGCATTTGTACTTACTTTCTCCAATCCCTGCATTATTTATATAGTTCACAATATAAACTTTATTATGATCTTGAACAGAGAACAGAAAAATATCATCAAATTATCAGATGTAATCAATAATCAGCTAGCAGATATTGAAACCACTTTACTATAAGTAAGCAAAGATTACAAAGTGAAAATAGGTGGAGATATTTACAGTATACCTAAAGAATTGAGAAACATCATACATGAAGAAATGGAATAACAAGCACATTATATTCAAGTGTTACTAACTGATGAATTAAATTGTTATAAAGAAAAAGGTAAAGAAGCAGTAGATCAATATATTTAGACATTTATTAGGCATGGCTCACACTTAAAGATGAAAGTCTGTGGAGTTGGCTTAGAAATGCACAGAGTATAAAACCTCTATGTAATGAGCTTGGTAATATGGACTTGTTAGAATGACCTTGTAAAGAGAGAAGTAAAGTGTATCAACTTTAGTTAGTTATCAGGCTAGCTATTACAAAGTAATCACCAGCCTTAAATACATAAAGTAGCAAAAGAAGTAATTAAAACAGATCTCTAAGTGAGTGTTTCATACTAAATAGGAGTTCAGATTGGAAAGGAGAAAACTTCATATAAAGTCCAAGTAATTTATGGAGTTTAAAGGAGATAATTAGGTAACAGAAACAGATAAAGATGACTG
>Ga0157359_1000751_pt1 | contig 12327 bp, 9 predicted proteins | sample AttcapACBM3_FD_111482 | JGI IMG/M metagenome (GOLD analysis project Ga0157359, IMG submission 111482) | Fungus gardens microbial communities from leaf cutter ant in Botucatu, State of São Paulo, Brazil - Atta capiguara ACBM3 | ecosystem: Host-associated > Fungi > Mycelium > Unclassified ...
ACACCATCTACTAACTACTTATCTACTTCCCTACTGACTACTGCCCTAAAAAATGCCTGACTAATATCCCTAAGAAGGGAATGCTTACTCTAGATGAGACTCGTAGGAGATCCCACTATTCCTCTGTGTGAACAGGTCACAAGGAAATACTGCAGCATGAGGCTTCTACTCAAAATACTATCTAGCAACACTCATACAAGGTTGTACATCTTACTGCACCAGTGGGTTTTGGTACAACAAAACGACTAAGATTCCCCCTCCTAGCTGGTATACCCCTTAAGCCTAGAGTCTGGCTATTCTTCTTGATGAGAGAGCTGTGTTGCTCACTATCAAGGATGATAATGGAGTAAAAAGAGTAGGGAAGGTCCTGTGTTAGATGGTCCCAAGAGAAGGTAATTGAGTTCTAATGTTACAAACTTAAGACCTTAGAGTTGGTCGAAAGAGTGAACCTTGTATTGGGTTAACACAAGAGAACTTGATAGAGAACTCTGTATAAGATTGTCTACCTTATATACAAATACCTAATGGTCTGTGCAAGCTATTTCTAGCCTACCCTAAACAACCATGTATATGCCTTAAGGTCAACATGTATTTCATATGTTGCATAGCATCATCCTTCTAGAACCTTCTATATCTTTCTATATATCATGTAACTTGTGATCGTGTCATCTGATGTGATTTGCTGTGTGATAGCATGATCTTGTCACTCTAACCCTAGTTCTAAAAATAGAATAAAGGAAAATAAATCAAAAAGAAAATAAAAATGTTAAGTCCACTTCCTTCATTCTTGACACTAGTAGTGATAGAATTAATGGTAGACTAATTATTAGAACAAAGTAGAATAGGAGTGGTCATGAAAATTTAAATGGAATTAAAGAAATTATGAAGTCATAAAGCTTTCTAATAATTTATAACAGCAGCAATGGATCTAGCTTCAGTTAAAGAAGTGAAAATACAAGCTTGCTTATGCAAAGTCTGTTATGAACTTAGACTCAAGAGTTAGAGTAAAAGAATAACCTTGTATTGGGTAACATAAGAGAACTTGATGGACTTTCTAAGTATAATCTGTCTATCTTATATACACTGGGCTCATAGTTCATGCTTTATTAAACCTAACCTACCCTAAAGAGTATATATTTGTCTTAAGATCAACATGTGTAATACATGCTATATAATATTATTATTCTAGATCCTTTTATAATATTCCATGTTTTATGTGATTGTGTGACTATGACTTGTGACAGTCACATATAATATTATGCTAACCTCCTAATTATAAGTCCAAAAATAAAGAATAAATGGAAAAAAATAAAAATAAATAGAGACTATTATCTTCAACTCTAAAAAAGTCCATATTATAGCACCACTAGCAAAATAAGTCATAAAGCCAGTGATTGATTTGTAATCATTCTGATCACTAGTAGACTACTGGTTTATTTAGATCTTTTATAATTATAGTCTAAAGTGTTATATAAGTAGTGAAAAATACATTTAACCATCTTTATACAAATGACTAGGTATAGTAACATAGTGGGCTATAACACTCACTACATGGAAAATGTTAGAATGGGTGCAAACCATAGCATATATTAGAGAGCCAGTAAGTTGTTAGTATATTATGTCATTAAATTTAGGTTTAGAAGGAAAAAGCTACTCTCTATTAGTGTTTTGACAACAGTTAGCTGTTGTGGCAACCACTAGACCAATGTCCAATGACAGTACAAACAATAAATCTCACAGAAGAGATATCTAGTGGAAACACGAGTTGTGTATTTCATAAGAAAACTTAATAGGAAACTACAACAGTATTCTACTGACTATTTATATAAGTGTTCTTGATCCATGCTACAACTTCTCTATGCCTACTCTAATGTCCATGCCCTGTCCTCATGTCTATTGGTAATCTATCTTATGTTCTATTATTCATCCACCATGCATCTACCTCAAGGCCAGCATACTATATACATGTGCTCTAATGTCATACTCTACTCTTAATCTCTGTTGTCCATGTGTACACCATGAGAAAGCTATACTGTTAATATGTTTCTTGACATCACTCCATCTCTAGACTCTTTCCAATCCTTCTAGACCCTAAGTCTTTCCAGACTACTCTAGGACCTATGATATAATGTCATGTGACTTCCTAGTCACATACCTTCTCTCTTTCATATCATAGACTAATAATATAACTAATGTCTATATCTTATCTTATCTCACTAAAGTCTGTCTACTTTTTCATCTTATAATATCAGCTATACCATGATATTTAAGAATATCTTCAATGCACTAAGATTGTGAGAGAGAGACTTTCTCTTAGTTATTACTTTGCATCACCTCTATTTGAAGAATTTATTTTACATTTTCAAGGTCTTTCATATTAAAGCAAGAATTCAGCTCAGATTTGACATGTCAGATAGAGTCAAGATTAGTGCAAGACAGGAAGAAGTCATCAATGTATATAGCTATTAAAAAAGTATGCTATTGTTATTGTTTGTTATTCTTGATGAAGATATTATGATTAGAAGTACTCTGGATAAAGCCTAGAAACTCAAGTGAACCTTTTTATACCACTCTTGGCTAGCCTGTTTGAGTCTATAGAGTACATAATTGAGTCACTAGATAGGACTATTAGAAGTGTCTGAGCTGGAGGAGCCTTTATATAGATCTTCTTAGCAAGATTACTATCCAGAAATGTAGCCTTGGCATTCATCTGGTAAATATACTACTAATGCTTTGCAATGAGTACAAGTAAAGTCTGAATAGTGGTATGTCTTGCTACTAGAGTATAGATTTCATTGTAATCAATGCTTTTTACTTGAAAAAAGCCTTATGTAACCAACTGAGTTTTGTAGTACTCTACCTAGCTGTTAAGACCTAATTTACATTTGAAGATCTACTTATAGCCAATAATATAATAATTCTTAGACTTTCCAATCTCTGTGAACAATTCTTCTCTCAAAAACTCTTTCAAATTTTTAGCCATTGCTATCAGAATTGCAAATGATGAATTTGGTTTCATTTTATGTTCCTTTTCTTTTATTTTCTTGTTCTTTTATTTTATCTTTGGTTTTATTTCACTTTATTTTGGAACTAAAACAAAAGATATGATAAAATATTATACAAGTCACAAAATGTGATAGAGGCATGACATTTGTCACTGTCACTGTCACACAATCATATGACATAGAGAAAGATATAGAAGATTCTAAAATAAATAATGTTATATAGCATGGCAACAATATGTTGGTCTTATAGAAGACATATGTACTTTAGGATAGGTTAGTTGTAGTGTGTGCACAAACCATGGTCTGTAGTATATAAGGTAGACTATCTTGTAATTAGAACTATATCAAGTTTATTTGTATTACTCAATACAAAAGTTGTTTTTGCCCTTATTCAAGGTCTTAAGTTATAACAATTGCTTTCTTCCAAAGAATAGCATCTGGATGAGCTATAGTATCATTCTAGAATACAGAGTCATGATCTAGAGATGTTATCTGAGTGGTTCCATTACCTACTAAAGCCTAAACAAGCCCTTGTATCTATTTCTCTAACTTAGCAGTCTTCTTATCCTATACTCTCTCCACAGTCATTTTCAACTTTATTTTCATGTATTTTTGCTTATAGGAGGTGTGCTGATACCTGGGATCATTATTTTATACATGTGTGTAGTGATTTCAAAGAGATCAGTAGATATTAGAAAGTAGAATTGGTAAAATAGAGCAAATAGAAAAAATAGTTTGTTTTGTGATTTTTTTAGCTGCAGTAAGACTATTCACAATGTATTCTTGGATTTTCAATGTCAAGGAATCTGAATGAAATGACCATTTATTTATCTAAGTAGCTGTTTGAATATTAGAGCTTGAAGACTATCTAGGAGTAAAAGAAATAAGATCATAACACTGTGATTTATAAGCCTTGTCTACCATTATGTATTTGAATTTGCTGGATTTGTCTGGATTTGGTGTAGCTATAGAAACTTGTTTCATGTTAATCAAAGTAGTTGTTTCTGAATTTTTGCTCTTACTATACTTTTCTTTTATATCATTTCCATCTTTTATCTTAGAAACTGAATTTTATTTCTCCTGAGCATTGCTATTGCTGGGAAATAGATTTATGACCATCCTTGTATATTTTACTTTACTCCCTTCATCAAAACAAACATCCCAGGACTTGAAAAATCAACTAGTGGGACAATGAATGAGAATATAGATATTCTTTCTAGAAGAATAACTAAGATATATGCACTACAGAGACTTAGAGCCAAATTTTGATCTCTTAGACTTAGGAATGAGATCATGGGCTTTACAACCAAATAATAGAAGATATACAACAGATGGTTTATTGCTAGTGCAAGCCTGATAGAGTATAATGTTCTTGTCTAAAATGCAAATAGAAACTTTATTGAGTATATAAACAGTATAGGTAATGGTATATGATCAGAAGCTCTTTGAAAGCTCTGATTCTTTGATCATGACACAAGCTATATTAAGAATGGTCTAGTTGCTGTATTCAGCAGAGCTATTATCTTGTAGAGTATCAGTATTAGTAAGTTTATAATAACTATCACATAACTTAAAGTACTGCTTCTGAAATGTACTCTCCACCACCATTTAATCTGAGAAATTTTACATGCTGGCCTGTTTCAACTTCTATATATTCAATAAGAAACTTAAGATTTTCTTCTACTTTATTCTTTAACTTCAGCAATATAACTTTGAGACAATAAGAGTATTTATCAAATAATATCATAAAGTAATGTTTTCTATTTTTACCTTGTAGTTTAATAGGTCCAATAAGATCTAAGCATACTCTGTATAGAACTATGTATCTGAAATCTTTGGAATAGGAGCTCATGTCTACTTATCTTCAAGATAGCTCTTGTAGACATTTAGATTATGACTATCATTATCAGTGACATGCATATTTTTTACCATATTTTGCTGAAATAGCTTCTTTACAGATCATAACATAATATAACAGTGCCATATAGTGACTAAGCTAGTGGAAATATTAGTAGAAACAGTAAAATCATAATGTAATGGAACTAAGTCAGTAATCAAAGCTTTGTTAGAAACATCAATGAAGTTAATGAGAGCATCAGTGTTATCTGTAGTAATAACATAGACATGTTCAGGAATAAATAGTAATACATCAAGAATATAAAGGTTATTCTCCTCATGAGCTATGGTAATTACTTGACCTAATTTTATGAGTTGACATCCAAGATTTGTGAACTCAAGTCTATATTCAAAACTGTGATTATTGATGGTAACTATGAAATGGACTCAACTAGTTTCAACAGCAAGAATAAAGTGTTCATCTTCTAACCAAATGTATTGAGGCTTTTGTAGCTTTTTATAGGTGATAAACCAATTCTGGTGAAAGCTTATATATGTTAATGCTTCCAAGTCAATAATCTATTTAAAAGATATATTTTTTTGACTAGCCAAAACATCTGCTATAAATAGCTGAATTGTCTTCTCATCCAGCTTTACTATTGCTATCTTTATTATGAGATTTCTACTAGAATTCTTTTTCTCTCCATATTTCTCTTTCTTAGTTGCTTGGTCCATCTTTAATTTCTAGCATTCAGACTTGAAATGGCTCTTCTTTTTACAATAATTACATTTTATTTTCTTCTTTCTATCTCTATCTGAAGACTTGAGTGGTTGTGATTTCCCCTTTTCTTTTGTATGAGCAAAAAATGTAATCTGAGAACTTGAGTAATAATAATATTAGTAAAAAGTAAGGAACCACCGTGGGAGCAAGGCTGAAATTAAGAATAGTACAAAGAGTGGAATAAGAGTTAGAGAGGGTTAGAAGCATAGTATAAGCAATAATAGTATCAGAAATAGGTTTACCAAGTGTCTTAAGAATGTAAGCTTTATGACATATGTTATTAAGCTAAGATTCCATAGGTATCTCATCAGATAAAGATGTACAAAGAATCTCTTTGATAAGGTAGACAACTGTATTCTAACTCTTTTCTTCATAACAATGATTCAGCTTATCTCAAACATTAGTAGCATAACTAGGTGTTGATGATGCATAGCACTTACAATAGTCATGAGAATAAAATACTATTATTAATGTGTGAGTGATAGACAGAACAACAGATATGAAGTGTATTAGATATAGTCCAGGGTATCAGTAGAATAACATATCTGAAATCCAACATGAAAAGTTGGACTTCAGCATACAAAATAATACTCTTTATATACAAGTAAAAGAGGAGAAATTTTACTAATTAAAATTTTTCTTTGTATGTAGCAATATACATTCTTTGATCATATCTACCTACATATGCCAATCTAGCATTAGTAGGTCTAAGTGATCTGGAAGTAGTGTGTTATAACCTTAAGCTTAGCTCAGGTTGCAACTTGAGCAAGACTTGAGTAGAGAGAGAAGGAATGATCAATTGGTAAAGTGTAAGGATACAGAATAGTATCTACAGCTATATGACCACAAGGAATACATATGTTAAGAGTGAGGAAAATATAAATATAAGGAAGCCTCCACTACTACATGAGACACTGACTGATCATATATATAGAAAGTGTATATTGCAACTGATTACTGAGTCATAAAGAAGAAATCCCAACATCTATTGTTCATGAACAAACCTTCTATAAAACATGAGGTATTGATTATAACAATATCTTTATTTTGACATTCATGTCCTCATGAACTAGTCCAATAATGCTAAGTCTCCAATCATATATAATACAACTATTTTCTTTGTTGGTCTAATTATGATTTTTTCTTGTAATGTTAAAGTATGGTTCATGTAGTAGTTCTTCTATATATATTTCAATTGGAAAACCATGTCTTATTGTATCTGCATTATGTTTTTGTTTTAGGAATTTAATGGCAATTTCATTCCAATACTGCTCATTTTGTTCTCCATTTGGTCAAAGGGATTTGTGATGGGGTGGTGGATAGAAGGATGTTGTCTTTACTGGTGATTGTACTAATTTCATGTACTTGTCCAAGTTATTTACTTTATCTTGAACAAATGTTAGTTCTGGTATTTTTGGTTTGCTTGATTTTGATAATACATCATAAGGTTTATACAAGAATACTTCTTTGTCTTGTACTCTGTCTTCTTTTTATTTTCCTTTGTTGACTATCAGTGGTTGTTCTATATCTTACTGTGAATTTTGATGTGTGTTTTGTATTTCTTTGATATGACTATTTACCAGCATATTTTCTTTTTCTTTACACCTATTCAATCCATCAGCTAATAGAGATTTTATATGGTGCACTTGATTTTCCATGTCTCCTTGAATAATGTCCCATAGATCTTTGGATATACTAAATATATCTCCTGCCATTTGTGTCTTATATACTTTGCTTGTTTGTAATATTGTTGTTTCAATCTCTGCTAATTGATTATTTGCTTCTTCAGCCAACTTGAAAATATTTTGTAATTGTAATTGGATTTTGGCCATCATTTCTATTTTTTATATGATTTTGTGGTATTTTCTCATCTAGTTATTTCTTTCTTTCTTTAAGACAGTAATCAAGTTGAGATTATTGACAGTGCAAGGAACGTATAGGTTAGGGAGAAGTGGGGACAGTTGTAAATTGTTGAGTCATTGATATAAATATAGATTTTTTGTTATCTGTTGATCTTTTGAGATGTCAAATTGAGGTTTTATTCCCCCCTCTTTTATAAGTTTTGACTTGAAATCCTTGACCAATAGTTTCCAATCGCCTTCTTAGCATGTGGTAATTCTGTTTCAGATATCCACTGATCATGTTCATTGCCATATCTTTTCCAGTGTACCAAGAGCTGTATGCCACATCCTTGTTTCCTATGATTCCTGACTTTTTCCACTTCATATTCTTCTTCTTTACTAATAATATACAGTGGTGGAGCTGGATCTACATGTTGTCCTTTGAAATATAGTTTCCTAAATTGTGTCAGCAGGTCTTCATTGAACACATTGTAAATCACCTATCATTCTAGTAACTCTAGCTAAAATACTTTTTGACTAATGTCTTTTGAGATTCTAAAAGATCTATATCTCTTCTGGTCTAATTTCCTTGAGGATTGATTCAATTGGATATTCTTGGCTTCTAACCACACATTGTCTCCAACCTTCAGTCCTTGTAGATTATGCCTTTTCCTGTCAAAATGTTTCTTCATAGCTTTTTTTGCCATTTTCATTGAGTTTTTTGCCTCCTTCCAACTTCTTTGCAGTTTTTCAAGGAAATCTTCTAGCTTTTATAAATATGTCTTCACAATCAGGTTCACCTTTCATAGATGTCTTTCAAAATTGAGTTCAAATGAGATATGTTTTGTTGCCACATGTTTCTTGTTGTTATACTGAGATTCTACTGTTAATAACCATTCCATTCAATTATCTTGCTAATAATTTACATAATGTCACAAAAACACTTTGACTTTCTGATTGATTCATCCTGTTTTTCTATTAGTTTGAGGGTGATATACCATTAATAATGTTCTCTTCATACCCAATGCTTTTGTTAGGTCTTCTATAAAATTTGAAGCAAACTAAGGTTCTCTATTGTTAAGAATCTTTTGTGGTATTCCATGTAATTTCCAGATTTTGTCTCAATAAACTTTAGCAATTTCTTCTGATGATACTGTTGTTATCATTGCTTTAAGCCTGATTATCTTTGAAAATTGATTTACTATCACTACAATTGTATCCTTGTCATTTGATCTCAATAGTAGTCCAGTAATATCAATACTAATTCCTTGCTATGATCTATCTAGTATTTCCAATGGGTGAAGCTCTCCAGCTTTCTTTATGTACTAAGCTTTGTTTTGTCGGTATTTCATATATCCTTGAACAAACTTTTTGATATCTCTATTGATTCCTGGCTACCAATAGTTTTTTTTGATTAACTCAAATATCCTTTGTTGTTCTGAATTTTTTATGTCTGTTAAATCATAATTTTTTCATAAAACTTGCTTTCATATCTTTCTGTTGTTTGGAACATAAATTCTTCCTTCAACATAAACTATTCCATTGTCTTCTTATACCTATTCATCATTTTTTTTCAGTTCTTTCTAGACTTCTTGTTCTTTCATCTGGTTTCTTTGAATTTTGTCCAATAATGTGGTTTCTTCTACCACTTGGCTTTTCTTGATGATTATTACTTCTGTTTTTATCTTGACCTTTCTCATTTATAATTCACCCCTGAGCAATTTGATGTTCTTGTTGTTATCCATGGTATCTACTTAGTCTTTTCTGGATAATACATTAGCCTTTGTGTTTGTTTTTGCTAGTATATGTTATAGAACAGAATCATAATTCTGTAACTTTAAATACTATCTTGCTTATCTACTATTAAGTTTATATGGTTCTCTGAAATACTTGAGGTTTTTATTGTCAGTTCAAACTTTGAATTTCTCTATAACATCTAGTAGATATTATCTCTATTTGGTTAAGGTCTCTACTATAGCAAGTAATTTTTTGTTATAGATCTCATAATTTCTCTTGGCTGATTGTATTATTCTTGATGGAAAAGTGATAGATTTCCATTTTTCTTCCTATTTCTAGAATAAAACTCCTCCAATAGTGTATCCTGAGGTATCCATTTTTATCCTGAATTTACTATCTTTTCAGAAGAGTGAGTACTGGTTAACTTGTGATCTTATTTTTTAGCACTTCAAATGCTTTTTGATGCTCTCCTTCCTATTTCCATTTCTTTTTTCCTTTTAGTTCATTGAAAGGCCTTGCTATATAGCTGAAGTTCTTGATAAATCACTAGTAAAAGTTTGCAAACTCCAAGAAGCTTTCTACTTCTTTTATTTTGGTAGGGGTTTTCCACTCTTTGATTGCTTTGATTTTGTTATTTTCCATCTAAACCTCTCCTTGCGCAACTACTACTCCTAAAATAAGTATCTCCTCCATATCAAAATCACATTTTGACTGTTTGAAACAGAGATTGTGTTTCTTTTCTTTATGCAGTAATTCTCTGAAGATACTGTTCATCATTCTCTGGAATGTTCCTGATGAATTGTATAGTCTGAAGTACATAACTTTTGGTTTGAAGAGTCTCTTGTTTATTAGGAAAGCAGCCTTCCATTCATCTCCTTTCTTAATCTATACATTATTGTATTCCCAAATAAGATCTAGTTTGTTAAAGTACTTGGTGTCTTTGAGTTTATCAATTACTTTCCCAATTAAGGATAATGACATCTTGTTCTTTATCATATATTGGTTTAACTTCCTATAGTTTTGTACCAATCATAATGATTCATCTTTCTTTGAAATGTAAAAACATAGTGCTGTGTATTGAACTCAATTTCACTATTAATTCTATCTTGAGTTATTCATCCAGCCATTAGTTCAGAGCCTCATCTTTCTTTATTGTTATTGTGTAAGCCTTGGCATTTAACTCCTTAGATGTGTCTTCTATTAGGTCAATTTTGTGGTTCCATTTTCATCTTTCTGGTAGTTTCTTGAATTTCTTCTTGTTAAATAGGTGGGTAAATAGTCAAATATATTCTGGAAGATCTTCTAGATTTGTTGGATCTAGTTCCTTTCCTATTTCCTGTTGTTCTTTATTCTGGTTATCTATTGGCTGTATTCTTCAGTTTCTAAACAATATATTCTGATGTTGTGTTCTACAGTTTCTTGGACATCTTGTAAACTATATAGTTCCCATATTCCAATTTATTTCTGGGTTATGTTTGACCAACCAGTCATATTCTAGAAATATGTCTGTCTTATTTATATCTATTACTGCTGTATCAATTTGTTATTTGTGTCTATTAATCTTGACTTTTAGTAGTACAAACCTTGTGACTTCTCCATTCTTGGTTCCATCTGCATTGAAAACTTTGAATGATCTGTTTGTAAGTTCTGTCTTAATTCTTTCTTCTTTTACTAACTGCTTATTGATCACTATATAGGTACATCCTTAATTCACTAGTGCCTGTAACTATAGTTTCTTGATGCTTGCTATCTTAATGTTTGTTTACATGTTGAATTCTCTTTTCTTATTATTCCTTCAATTTGTAAATAACAATTCTAAGAATTGTTATTTACAGAGGTCTTTCATATCATACCTACTCTGAACCTTTGTTGAAATCCTCCTGATTGTTATTCTTCTTATTATCTAATTCTTTCTGAATGCTATAATTCTTTATCTTCTATCCTAATCTGCAATCTTTGGCAATATACCCCACTTTGTCACATTTATAACACTTTCTAGTATTTTGTTCTTTCTTTAGTTTTTGGTATTTCTTTACTATATGTCTATATGTATTATAATCAAAACATCTCAGTTTTTCATTCTTGTCAAAGTTCTCTCTAGCTTTCTCAATATCTATGGATATACCTCTTCTTCCATAAGTTGTTTTTGTTCCTATTCTGTAATCTTGTTAACTTTCTGTGAACTTACATTCTTGTCTAACTGAGATAATTGTTACCTTCTATTCTCTGAGCATCTCTGGTACTACTATCAGTGGGTATTGTTGTAGCAACTACTAGACCAATGTCCAATAGAAGCACAAGCAATAAATCTCTAAGGATGGATATCTAGTGGAAACATGAGTTGTGTATTTCACAAGAGAACTTAACAGAGAACCACAATAGTATTCTACCAACTATTTATATAAGTGTCCTTGATCCGTGCTACAACTTCTCTATGCCTACCCTAATGTCTATACCCTGTCCTCATGTCTATTGGTAATCTATCTTATGTCCTATTACTCATCCACCATGCATCTACCTCAAGGCCAGCATACTATATACATGTGCCCTAATGTCATACTCTACTCTTAATCTCTGTTGTCCATGTGTGCACCATGTGTACACCATGAGGAAGCTATACTGTTAACATGTTTCTTGACATTACTCCATCTCTAGACTCTTTCCAATCCTTCTAAACCCTAAGTCCTTCCAGACTACTCTAGGACCTATGACATAATGTCATGTGACTTCCTAGTCACATATCTTCTCTCTCTCACATCATAGACTAATAATATAACTAATGTCTATATCTTATCTTATCTTACTAAAGTCTGTTTACTTTTTCATCTTATAATATCAGCTATACCATGATATTTAAGAATATCTTCAATGCACTAAGATTGTGAGAGAGAGACTTTCTTTTAGTTATTACTTTGCATCACCTCTATTTGAAGAATTTATTTTACATTTTCAAGGTCTTTCATATTGAAGCAAGAATTCAGCTCAGATTTGACATGTCAGATAGAGTCAAGATTAGTGCAAAATAGGAAGAAGTCATCAATGTATATAGCTATTAAAAAAGTATGCTATTGTTATTGTTTGTTATTCTTGATGAAGATATTATGATTAGAAGTACTCTGGATAAAGC
>Ga0157359_1000752_pt1 | contig 12327 bp, 9 predicted proteins | sample AttcapACBM3_FD_111482 | JGI IMG/M metagenome (GOLD analysis project Ga0157359, IMG submission 111482) | Fungus gardens microbial communities from leaf cutter ant in Botucatu, State of São Paulo, Brazil - Atta capiguara ACBM3 | ecosystem: Host-associated > Fungi > Mycelium > Unclassified ...
TAACAACATCAATTATTCCTATTGATACTTTTCATCATCTGTCAGTCATCATACCCTTGTACTGAACCTCTGAAACACTATTCAGCTCAAGTATCACAACCAGTAAGTATCTTATTTGTGATAGGGATTACCAGTCTTAAATACATAAAATAACAAAAGGAGTAACTAAAACAGATCTCCAAGTGAGTGTTTCATTAATAAAATATTATATAGGAGTTCAGATTTAAAGAGAGGAAAACTTTGTGTAAAGTCTGAGTAAATTTGCAGAGTTTGAAGGAGATAATTAGGCAACAGACAAAGATGAATATGACCACAGATTTTGACTCAAATAAAACAAAATAACCACAGACTTTTGGTGAAATCAAGTTTGTTATAAAGTACTAAACTACCAATGGAGTTTTGGGCATAAACAAGGCCAAATAACTATAGAGATTTAATGTCATATTGAAGTCAAACATATCTTGGACATGTTTCAGAGTTTGGAATATAACAATTATCAAGTATAAGTTTTGATCATGTGATAGAAATAGCTTGTATATAAACCATTACTATTTTGTATAAATACTTCTATGTCTGAGAATTAGACCTTAGACTTAACAATATTATTAATTATTAATTTTCATATTTTCATTATTGATATTTGTATTGGTTTTTATTATCATTGTTATTATTAAACTTCTAGATTATCTTTATATCTCTAAAAGTACATTCAAGATTTGGATATTACAAACAAGTAAGTAGTTCATTTTGTGATACTGTTACTCCTATCTCAGAATGCTTTTAGCTTACAACTATATGATTAACATTCTGGGCTACTCTATTTAAGTTCTTAACTACTTAGTATCATTATTCTTAGATTAGATTAGCTGTCAAGATTGCAAGAAGTGAACTTTGTTTCTGTTTATTTTCTTCTTTATTTTCTTTTTCTTTTTGATTTATTTTTCATTTTTCATTTTTCTATTTTTAGAACACTTAGAGTTAGAGTTAGAAGTAATCGGTCACAATACTAATCACAGAACTTGAGAAAAGGAAGTAGAAGGTTCTAGAACAAAATGATATCATACAATATGGACACCACATGTTGGCCTCATGCTTTACACATGGTCATTTAGGGTAGGGTGCACAGTAGCTAGCACAGATCATCTGTAGGAGTATATAAGGTAGATTAGTTTGTAAAGGGCTTTCTATTGAGTTCTCTTATGTTTCTCTAATATAAGAGTTGTTCTTATATCCAACCCTAAGGATTAAGATCATAACATCAGCAATGTTCTATATGATGTTTCTCTTGATTTGTATAAACTATTTAGGTACTTAGAATAACTGTTGTCTTTAGAAAACTTTATTCTATTCTCTTAGAATTTTTCTAGTTATGTATTTAATTACTGTAAGTAATAAACTTAGGACCTCTCTGGAAATTGTAAACTTTATATAAGCCTATAGACTTTGTTCAGTTGATCTAACACCAATTCTCACAAATCAAGTTATACTAAAAAGCTTCAAATAAGGGTTATTTGTACATATATGAGATATACAAAAGTGATAATAAATTACTGAGATATCAAACTATTAGTGACTATAAGTTTTATTAGCTAACATCTCAGGATTGGCTAAATTATTACAACTTAAGACTCAGGAATAAGTCAAAAGAAGAATCTTGTATAGGATTTATATAAGGGAACTTGGTGAAGTTCCAAGTACAAAGTATCTATCTTATATATACTAGGCTAATTGTTGTGGCAACTACTAGACACAAAGTCTAATAGCAGTATAAGGCAGCAAATCTCTTAAGATAGATATCAAGTGGGAATTTCACAAGAGAGCTTGACAAGAAGTCTCTGCTAAATTAGAGTCCTATTTATACAAAACATGCTTGGTCTGTGCTACTAATAATTAGTCCTGCCCTTATATCCATATTATATCCTCATATCTGCCTTATTCTCTACTCAAGGCCACTATGTTGTCTCTATGTGCTCTGATGTCATCTTCCAGACCCTTCCACTATGTTCTAGGCTTATGATGTCACATCATGTGACATGTCATGTGACTTCTGTGTCATGTGCCTTTCCATTGTTCAAAAGAAAAAGAAAATCTATATAAAATCAGAAAAAATAAAAATTGTTAGTATCCAAGCATCCCATAATACTAATAGTCTGTGCTATACTAAACCTAAAGAGCATGTGCTATCCATAAGGTCAATATGTAGTAAAAATATTTATAATATTATTATTTTGGAACTTTCTACATTCTTCTATGTAATGTATAATCATATAACTATGACTGTAGTATGTTATGAATATGTAATATGGGTAATATACTGTGTAATGGTTTGTGACAGTCATATGTGATATCATACTAATCCCTAATTTAAGTTTACTGTCTTCAACTCTGACATCTTTTGCTTTTTGTTCTTCTACTTGTTCCTTATACCATACTACTTAACTAACATTTATAACTAGATAAATTAATCCACTAGTTTCCTTACCAGTCTTTCTTAGAACACTAAATCTTTCATACTCAGCATCATTTTATCACCTTTCTTATTATAACTTAGGTTTCAGAGTTAAGACAAAAGCACACTCTTGTATTAAGTAATATAAGAAAAACTTAATATAGTTTTAAGTACAAACTAATTTATTTTATATACTATAAACTGTGGTCTGTATGCATACTATAACTAACCTATCTTAAAGTCTATATGGCCAACATATTGATGTTATGCTATATGATATTATCTGTTTTAAAACCTTTTATATTCTTCTCTATATCACATAATCATATGATGTCACATTACACCCTTTACCTGAGTCTAAAATAAAGAAAAGTAAAAGTGAAAACTAAAATAAAATTAATGAAAAAAAGAAAAAAGAAAATAAAGAGAAAAGAAAATAAATAAAACCAAGTTTATTATTTACAACTCTGACACTTTTTTTATTTCTTGACTTCTTTCCTTTCCCTATCTACTTGTCTTTTTATATTCTTCTAAGCATTTCTCAATACTACTCTAGCTTTCTTCTATATTTTCTTCATCTTTTCTGTAAATTCTATTGTCTTTTCTACTTTTCCTTTCTTTCTAATATTAGCTCCCATTCTCAACTCTCTATCATAATTTACTATAAATAGAGATACTTCAGTTACTATATATAATTTATTGTTGACTGTAAACTTTGCTATTACTAGCTATTTTGACTAGTTCTTTTGTCTATAATCTACAAAAAATTGTAAATATAGTTCTAATTCCTGGTTTATATGTTCAGTTTGTTCATCTATTTGTGGGTGAAAAGATGTTAACAACTTTGTTTCAATTTCCAACATTTTTTTTAGCTTCTTAGTCAACTCTGTTACAAACTTTGGTAACTTATGTAACTTCCACATATTATCTCTAAATAATCTCACTAATCCTTCCACTAACATTCCTTTTGTTATTGTCACAAAATATGCCATCTTGGACAATCTATCACAAACTACTAAAATTACATCCTTCTTAGCTACTACCAGTAACTTTGTGATAAAGTCTACTGTCAGATACATCTATAGCCTCTCTGGTACTTCATTCACCATTAACTTCCTCACTGGTACCTCTGTCCAATTCTTCATTCTCTAACATATATCATATCTATTCATATATTTTTCTATATCTTTTATTACTTTCAGCTATCAGTAATTTCTTATCACCAATTCTATCATTTTCCCTCTCCCTCTATATTCTACTGCTAGTACATCATGGTATAACTAGATTATTTCTACTTTCAGCTTTTTATCCTTTAGCATATATACTTTTTCCTCTTTCAACACCAAGTCTCCTTCTACTTACCACTTGTCACCTTTCAATACTTTTACCCCCATCTTCATCATCTCTTCTACTACTTTTCTCTAGCTATTTTTAATTAGTTTTTGGTTTTCATTGTTTTTTTCAAAGTGAAGTCAAATCTTGACAGATATAATACCTGTCAGACTTGTCTTCTATTCAACTTCTATACTTTTATTCTAAGTTCTTATGGTCTGTCCAAACCTTGAACTTGAATTTTGTATCTTCTAATAGATACTTCTAGTTTTCCAATTCCCTAATCACTGCTAACATCTCCTTGTCATGGATCTCATAGTTTTTCTCTATCTTATTGAGAAATTTTAAGAAATAAGCTACAGGTCTCCATTTCCTATCTTCATAAATAATACCTCTTTTATTGCATAGTCAGATACTTCTATCCTCATTTTTTTGTCTAAGTCCAGTACTGCTAACACTGGTTTTTTTATGAATCTTTTCTTCAACTCCTCAAATACTCTCTTTTATTTCTTTGTCCAATCCTACTTTTGATCTTTTTTTACCAAGTCATACAATAGTCATAAAATCCTTAATAAACTGCTGATAGTAGTTAGCTAGTCTAACACTTCTTTTACCTTTTCTTCTTCCATCTTGATTCTCTCAGGTCTAATTACCACTCCCAAAAATCCTACTTCTCTCACATTTCACTTGCACTTCTGTAGTTTTTCATATAAATCATTTTTCACCAACCTTTTCACTACTTTCTCTATTACTTTATCATGTTGACCTTTCTCCTCTATTTCCACAATTATATTGTTAATAAAGCTTATTACTTCTCTAGTATTGATTAAGTCCTATAGGATCTTATTCATCATCATTTGAAACATAGCTGGAGAATTGGTCAGTCCAAAGAATATAACTATAGGTTTAAACAATCCTTCTAGAGTTGTAAACACTATCTTTTACTTATACTTTCATACCTCTCTTCTCTTTTCTCTTGACAATGGATACATTTTCTCCTTCTTTGACACAAATCCTTTCTTTACCTTTATCACATGATACTACAGTTTCTTCATTGGTATCTTCTTACTCACTTTTTTTTCCAAAGATATGAATCTACTTGTGAAACTTTTGAGGAATCAATTTTTTGACCTCTTCTTCAGATTTTGCTACTTCCTCCTCCTTGTTCCAAATCTCCTATTCCTTTGCTACTTTCTTTACTTTCATTGTCCTTTTTTTTGGTTTTTTCTTCTTATTTTCCTTTTTCTTCTTTTTCTTCTGTTTCTAATACACTGACTTTCTCTGCTTCAGTTTACCATACTCTTCTGAACAACTCATTATTTTCACTTCTCTTGTTCTCCAATCAATTTCAGAGTTGTGACAAGTAAGCTATAGCATTCCCAAAATTACACTACACTTCTAACTACCAATTATATCAATTTCTATTCTCTCTCTATGCTCTTAATAGTAAATATCTTACTGTATGCTCAATAAGCCTCTCCTTATAAAAGAAACCACATTTCTCATATATATTAGTCTTTTTATTTTCTTCAACTTGAATTCCTACTTCCTAGCAAACTCCAAACTTATAACCAACCTTATTACTCTACTATCCAATAATGCTTCTACTATCACTTCTTTCTGAGTATCAATTTTCTCTAGCCCAATATTTACTGTAACTTCTCTTAACATATCTCTATTGTCTAAGTTACAGCAAAATATTTTCCATTACTCTACTAAGCATTGCAAATTTATTGTAATTATAAGAGTCTAGTTGAAGACTACCAAGTTCTTCTTCTTATTTAAATTATTCATAATATTACCATTGTTCCTATATTCTAGTCTTCTTCCTCATTCCACAATTCCCCAATTCCTATAATTTCTTATTAAAGGTTCAAATCCTCTATAACTATAACAATTTCTTCCTTGATCTATATCTATAACATATAGAACATGCATAGGTACAAATGCTACCTGCTATTGTAAGTATACTATAGGCCAAATTTGAGGCTATGGTAATTGTTGCCATTATGTCTTTCTAATATTTGCTAGGATATTTAATCTTGGTGTTAAATTTCCTATCTCTCTTTTATTTCTCAGTCTTTTCTCCTCTTATTTACTCTCTCTCTAATGCTTATCCAAGTTTGTTACCCTCTCATACTACTGCTCAATGCTTCTGCAGGGTATTCTGATTCCATTAGTTTTTGCCTAATCATCTCATTCATGTTTTACTTAAACTTCTTTACTAATAGCCTTTCTTCATATTTACTTCCTCTTGCTGCTCTTTTAAACTCTTGTACAAATTTCTCCATTGCCTTCCCTTCTTGCTTTATCTTCTTTAACTCTGCCACCTTCACTGTCTTATTGCCTTTTCCTTCAAATTTTTCCTTTAAGAAACTCTTCTACTATTGTGTGACTCAAACTTCCACTTTCTAAATCTTTCATAACACTCTCTTTTCATACATCTGCTAATATTTCCTGCATATATGACAAGACCCACTATATCTGTTCTTTTACTACTGTATCCCTCATTCTTATTCTAATATACAACCTGTATACCATAAAAAATCCCAAAATCTTTTCTGTCTTTCTACTGAATGTTGATAGCTTAGCCATGTCTATATTTGACCCTCTAGAGACTACCACAACTCCTTCTAGTTCTGCTTAAGCTCATATTATAGTAAAAGGTAGAAAATTAATTGGTATAGAAAATAATGAGATATATAAAGATAAAATAGAACTGGTGCTGGTCTCCCTCTCTAACATGTAATTATAACTTGAATCAATCTCTGTAAGTGTTAATGGGCCTTTTTTAAGTCTTATCTCACATTATCTACTAACTACCTAAATGACCAACTATTGCTCTAAGAAATTGTAAAGTATTTTAATCTAAGAAGATTATTCTACTTTAAACAGCATCTAAAAGACTACTGCTATTCTTCTACATAGACAGGTTACAAGGGAATCCGAAAGTATAAAGCTACTACTTGAAAAAGATTAACTAATATATTTACAAAAGGTTTTATGTTTACTGAGTACTAGTAGGCTTTGATACAAAATAAACAACTAAGCTTCTTTTACCTAATTAGTATATTTCTTAAGCCTAAGGTCTTGCTATTCTTCTTAACTTTGGGTGGTATTGCTCTTAGTCAAGGATGATGAGAGAAAGTAATGAAAAATAATAAGAAGGCCTGGTATTAAACAGTCTTAAAGTAAGGGTATTGAGTTCCAATATTACAACTCAAGACTCAGTGATAAGTATATACTGAGCTAATAGTCTGTACTATATTAAACCTAGTCTATTTTAAAGAGTATGTATTATCTATAAGGTTAACATATTACATGACATTATCATTTTGGAACCTTTTATATTCTTCTGTGTGACATATGATCATGTGACTGTGACATTAACATTACACATAACAGTTTGCAACAGTTATATGTGATATCATACTAACTTCTAACCCTAAGTTCAAAGTAAGAAAATAAATATGAGAAATAAAATGAAAATAAATAGAGTCTACTGTCTTCAACTCTGATATACATAGTAATCAGTATTCATAGAAATATAAGTATATTAATATAATGATATAATTAGTTATTTACTAAAATTAGTCTGACAACTGCTATAGCAGATGATAGCCCCATCAGATACAAGTGTTAATTATGTGATGAAAACAGCTTATATACAGACCATTACTCTTTTGTATATACTTCTGTATCTAAGAATTAGATTTTAGACTTAACGATATCATTTATTTCTTATCAATTATCCTTCATCATTTATTATTCATTATTATTCTCTTGAACTCCTAAATCACTTCTAAGTCTCTGAGAGTGCACCTAAGGTTCAGACATTACAAATAAGTAAGTAGTTCATTTTGTAATATAAGTACTGTGGTAAAGACTGTAGTTAGAATAATAGTAGAGAAGAGAATAGTTAAGAGAATACTATAAAGACAAACTTCAGATAATACAATGACAAGAAGTCTAGAAAATGAGTTATGAGGCAATAAGATATAAAGATGTGATTTATAATAGAGAAGACCATAGAGTAGAGGATTATCCAAAACTAATATAAAACTTATTTATTACAGAAGATGTTAGAGATTTTCTTTCTAAACTCTGTCTCTGGGTTAAAGATGACTTAGACAGATAAACTTGAGTTTTGGACTTAAACTTGGACTTGATTTTATTTTATTTTCTCTTTTCCATTTTTCATCTTTAGACTTGGCCAAGTGTTATGACCTTAAGCTAGAGCTCAGGTTACACTTAGGCAAAGACTTGAGAGAAGTTAAGAGAATTGTATAAGTGGTAAAGCATAAGGATACAGGAGAGTATCTACACTATATACTGGTAGGAAATGAGGAAACAATGTACCATACATGAAGTATATGAGTTATATAACATGAGGAGACCTTAAGGATAAAGCAAGGTTATAGCACCTACTACATGAGGCACTGACTGAGACTACTACAGTGCAGCTGATTGTGTCATCATACCCTTTGCCCTTCTCCATAATGCATCCTTAAGGTATCAATCATAACAATACTCCCATTTCAGCATTCATATCCTCATGAATCAGATTAAGACCTCCAATTCTCCTACCACATGTATAGCCACTATTTTCTTGCTAGGGCTAATGATGATCCATTCCTTATTGTCAATTGCTATGAAGTATTATTCATATAGTGGACCTCCTTGAAACATGGGGATTTGGTATCCATTTCTGGCTGTTTCTGTATTATACTTTTGGTCCACTAACACCATTATAACTTCTTTCCAAAACGCAGGGTCTTGTTCACCTCTGGACTTAAGGGACTGGTAGTATGGTGGTGGTTTAAATAGTCTTGTTTATGTTGGACTTCATACAAACTTCATATACTTGAGGACATTTTCTACTTCATCCATTATAAACTTTGTCTGCGATGATGATGAGGAAGTTGTTGTGGAAATCTCATATGGTTTGATCAGTATTACTTCCATGTCTTCAACCTTTCCTTCTTCTTTCTTCATTTCTTCATTAATATATAACTCCTAAATCTCCTAAATATTATCAACTATAAGATCTTCTTTCCAAGGATGTCTTCCAAAGTTTAGCTCAAATGGTATTTTTCCTGTTGCTGCATGTTTCTTGAAACATTCCTATCTCCTGGTTCATCCTTTCAGTTTGACTATCTATTTGAGGATGGCATGCCATCAATAGTTGTCTCTTTGTCCCTAGCACTTTTGTGAATTCTTCCATAAACTTCAATGCAAATTGTGGTCCCTGATCACTGAGAATCTTCCTAGGTACTCCATATAATTTCCATATGTTGTCCCTATAGATTTTTGCGATTTCTTCTAATAAGATATTCGTCGTTGTTGCCGTTAGTCAAATCATCTTTGTAAACTGGTCTATAATGACCACTATAATATCCATTCCATTTGATTTGGGTAAGGGTCCAATAATATCTATGCTGATCTCTTGTCATGGTCCTTGGAGAATCTCTAGTGGATGTAATTCCCCTACCTTTCTTTGGTGTTGAACTTTATTTTGCTGACATTTAAAGCATCCCTGTATGTATTTCTTGACATCTTCCTTTAGTCCTGGCCACCAGTAAGTTCTCTTCAGTAATTCCAGCATCCTGTATTATCCTAGATATTCCACATCCACCGAGTCATGATTCTCTTTTAGAATTTCCTCTCTAATCTTCTTATTATTTAGGATGTAGATTCTTTCTTTCCTGTAAACCACTCTATCTTCTTCCCATGTCAATCCATCTTGTTTTTCCAATATTTGGACCACTTCCTTTTCTCTGGTGTTATTTCTTTGAATTTCTTTGATTACCTCACATTCTTTTGTTGTCATCTTTCTTCCTATCATAGTGATTTTGGCTGTTGTTCTTCTTGACCATAGTTCTTCCTTTAGGAGTTGGACATCCTTGTTGTCTTCTTTCATGTTGACTTGATCTTTTCTTGAAAGAATATCTGCTTTGGTATTTGTCTTCCCTAGAATGTGTTGTAATGTGAAGTCATAGTCTTGTAACTTCAAATACCATCTTGCTTGTCTCCTGTTTAGTTTATGAGGTTCCCAGAAATATTTCAGATTTTCATGGTCTGTCCAGATTTTGAATGTCTCTAATGTATCCAGTAAGTACTGTCTCCACTTGGTTAGAGCTTCCACTATTGCCAGTAGCTTCTTGTCATAGATTTCGTAGTTTCTTTCTGCTGGTTGCATTGTTCTTGATAACAATACTATTGGTTTCTACTTGCCATTCTGTTCCTGGGATAGCACTCCTCCTATAGTATGTCCTAAAGCATCCGTTTCCACTCTGAATTTTCCATCTCTTCTGGGTAGAGATAGTACCGGTTGACTCATTATCTTTTTCTTGAGTTCTTCAAATGCCTTCTGACATTCCTCTTTCTATTTCCAATCCTTCTTACCTTTTAGTTTGTTCAATGGCTTTGCTGTATGGCTGAAGTTTTGGATAAATTGTTGGTAGAAGTTTGCAAACCTGAGGAAACTTTTCATATTCTTGACTTTTGTTGGTGTCTTCTACTCCTTCACTGCTTTTATCTTTTCTTGTTTCATCTTAACCTGTTCCTTTCCTACTATGACTCCTAGGATATGGATTTACTCCATATTGAAGTCACATTTTGACCTTTTGAAACACAGATTGTATTTCTCTGCTATCTTCAAAAACCTGATTGTCCTTTCTTCTAGTTCTTCTATGGTTTTTGCCGGTATTACAAAATTGTCCATGTAGTTTGCCAGTACTCCTTTGTGTAGTAACTCTTGGAAGATACTGTTTATCATTCTCTGGAATGTTTCCAGTGAATTGCATAACCCAAAATACATAACTTGTGGCTTGAATAACTCTTTGTTGGTTAAGAATACAGCTTTCCATTCATCCCCTTACTTGATTCAAACGTTGTTATACTCCCAGATCAGGTCCAATTTATTAAAGTACTTCACCTCCTTGAGTTTGTTGATTATCTCTCCAATTAGAGACAATGGCATCTTGTCTTTTATCATGACCTGATTGAGTTTCCTATAGTCTTAAACCAGCCATAAAGAACCATCTTTCTCCAGAATATAAAAACATGGTGCTGTATATCTTGACTTTGATTCCACTATTAAGCCTGCTTTGAGTTGTTTGTCCAACTATTAATTCAAAGCTTCTTCTTTCTTTAATGTCATTGCATAGGCCTTGTCATTCAGTTTTTTTGGAGCTTCTTCTGTAAGATTTATTTTGTGATCCCATTCATGTCTCTCTAGTAGTTTTTCGAATTTCTTCTTGTTGAACAAATGTGTAAAGAGTCGAATATAGTCTGGTAAGTTCTCTGGATTTGTTTTGTCTAGTTCTTTGCCAATTTCTCCATTGTCTTGTTCCTTAGTGTCTATGTTTTCCATAGCTTTTATTCTCCTAGTCTTGAACCATATATCTTCATATTTTATTATACAACTTCCTGGACATCTTGTACATTTGATAGTGCCATTTTTCCAATTTACTTCTGGGTTGTGTTTGACTAGCCAGTCATGACCTAAGAACATGTCCATCCTGTTCAAGTCTATTACCACTGCTTCTAGTGTTTCTTTGTGTCTGTTTATTTTGATTTCCAAAGATGCCACCTTGGTTACTTCTCTGTTCTTTGTTCTGTCTGTGTTAAAAACTTCAAATGAAAAGTTTATCAGCTTTGTTTGGATTCTTTTGTCCTTTACCAATTGTTTGTCAATCTCTATGTGTGTACATTTAGAATCCACCAGAGCTTTGACTTTCAACTTCTTTCTGTTCTTTGTCTTCACTTCTGCTTGCATGTTTAATTCCCATTTTCCCTCACTATTTTGGTAATTTGGAATAATGTATTTATTCTGGGACTTTACATAAGAGATCTCTTGTACCATGCCTACTTGAGATCTTTGCCAAAACCCTCCTCATTCTTCTTATTTTCATTGTTTGATCCTTCTTGTACCTTTTTTTTCTTCATTGCTTGCTTTCCTTTGCAATCTCTAATGATATGTTCTTCTTTGTTGCATTTGAAGTATATTCTGGTCTCTTGTTCTTTCTTCTTCATTTGACATTCCTTTGCTATATATCCATACTTGTTGCAGTTGAAGCACTTTGGCTTCCTATCCTTGAAGTTCTCGTTGAACCTTCCAATTGTTATAAGACAAAAGTGTGGACAGACTTCAGGTAGGATTAGGGTTAGGACAGATATAGGACAGTAGTAATTATTAGTCTACAACAGAGAAAGAGCATGTGACCTGAAAGTCATGTGACAGAGTCTAGAATGGTCTGAAAGGACTAACAGTCTAGAAGGATCAAGAGGAGTCTAGATAGGAGTTAGGGTTAGGAGTGACATCAAGGGACAATGGTTCCTCATGGTGTACACATAGTGCACACATGGTGACGGAGATTAAAGAGTATGACATCAGGGCACATATATACAGTATGGTGGCCTTAAGGTAGACACATAGTAGATGAGTAATGGACATGAGGTAGAGGTATGGACATAAGGGCTGGTAAATATTGTTGTAGCATGGACCACCTGTAATTTATATAAATAGAGGAGCAATGCAGCAA
>Ga0157359_1000753_pt1 | contig 12323 bp, 3 predicted proteins | sample AttcapACBM3_FD_111482 | JGI IMG/M metagenome (GOLD analysis project Ga0157359, IMG submission 111482) | Fungus gardens microbial communities from leaf cutter ant in Botucatu, State of São Paulo, Brazil - Atta capiguara ACBM3 | ecosystem: Host-associated > Fungi > Mycelium > Unclassified ...
AATAGAAGAAATAAGATTTTAAGCCACAACAAATTCAACAGATACAATATGTTATGGAACGCTTTGGACCTAACATTTTATTTTTCTTTTATCTATTTTTCTTTTGATTTTATTTTTATTTTTTCTTTAGGACAATGAAGAGGGCACGTGACAAGGAAGTCACATGACAGGTCACATGATGTGATATCACAAGCCTAGAACTTGATGGAAGGGTCTGGAAGATGATGTCAGGGCACTTGGAGTACACATGGTGGCCTTGAGTAGAACATAAGGCAGAAATGAGGATAAAGCATGGACATAAGGGCAGGGTTAGATAGTAGTAGCACGGACCAGGAGACATTTGTATAAATAGGACTCTAATTAAAAAGAGGCTCCTTGTCGAGTTCTCTTGTGAATTCCCCACTTGATATCCAACTAAGAGATTTGCTGTTTGTATAATCATTTGTCTTTGTGATAAGTGGTTGCCACAACACAATAGAGGAAATATATTTTTCTGTTTTTCCCCCAAGAGGACAATCATTGATGTAAGAAGCTATTCTTGCAAGAGAAACTGCAATGTTGTTAGTGTTAGTACTTATGTGATTGTCTAGACTATAAATAAAAACAAGGTGTATATTGCCATCCCAAAGATTAGGGTCTAAAGGTTAATTGGTAGAATAAGAGATTGATGATGTTTCCAATTCTTGTAGATAACATATGTTAGTATCAATGTGTTCTACATGCTCACTATGAGGTTCTGGCATATTAGTAGGAGTAATAGTCTTGTTTACAGTAGTATTCTCCCTCTCCTTTGGGATTACATAGAACAAAGAGAAATTCTGAGATAGATTAGTTTCAATCTGTTCTGCTATGAGGGATTATTGTTGAAGGCTTCTACCCTTTCAGCATAAGAGATAGAAAAAATACTGGAGTGTACCAAAGACTCTTTAGAATTGTTGGTGTTTGAAATATTCAACCAATCTCTTGGAGTATTGATATCTATGTCTATATTCATATATTTATGACTTGTAGGGTTCAATAGGAGGCAATGCTTGAAGAAAAACAATATATTTACTAGTTCTCTGTTAGATACTACCATTCAAGATGGTAGCATGAGAGAAAGAAACAATGTTGTGACCATTACACTCTTTTATCTAAAGTTAAAATAAAGAAAATATAAATAAAATATAAATGAAAAATAAATAGAAATAAAAAATAAAAAATAAAAAAAAAGAGAAATAAAATAAATTACAAACCAAGTTCATTATTTACAACTGTGACACAAGTAACACATGGATAGTATAACACATAAGCTAAAGCCAAGATTATTTATAAAAGTCTGTAATCTTACTTTCTTTCATATGATTTCTTATACTTGTTTAAATCTATCTAGTTTTATAAACTTTTACTCTTAAGTATAAGCTATACCTAATAGTATTATCTAACTTCTGAGTCTACTAACCTCTATATAGTCTTATTTGCTTCTCTTATTTTAAATTCTATTTTGTAATCTTTCTAATAGCACTTTTCTGACATAATTCTTTGACACATTCTAAATTAAACCCTATTTTATCTTTTAAAGTATTGTCAGGATAACTAATAGGATCTATAGAGTTTAACAGACTTTTTAATCTCTAAGAAAACATAAGTCTTATCAATAGAATATTTAATTATGCTATTTACCTCTAGAAAAACCTAAGAGAATAGTATAAAGTTTCTAGAAGTAACAGACACCTTATATAGCTACACTATACATTCCAATCTCCTAGTTTAGCTATTAAACATAGTTTATACCTTGTTATACAAGATATATTAGTAAGCTTCTGGAAATCAGATTGATAAGTATATATTATCTAGATACTGTCATAGTTGTTATAAGACAAGAGTATAAACAGACTTCAGGTAGGATTAGGGTTAGGACAGAAATAGGCCAGTAGTATTATTATTAGTCTACAATGGGAAAAGGGCATGTGACCTGGAAGTCATGTGAGATAATGTCATAGGCCTAGAGTGGTCTAGAAGGGTCTATAGGTCTAAAAGAGTCTACAAGGCTAGAAGAGCCTAAACAATGATATCAGGAAGCATGTATACCACATTGCTACCACATGTAGGACACATGGACATTAGGCCAGGATGCACAGTCTTGCACAATCACTGTGGAGTAGATATGAGGTAGACACATTGTTGTAGCATAGACCATCTGTAACTTATATAAATAGGGTAGCAATGCAGCAAGAGCTTCTTGTTGAGTTCTCTTGTAATCCCCACTACTAGATAGCCTACTGAGAGCTTTGCTGAAGTCAGCATATCACAAGTGCCGTTCCAGTGAGTGGTTGCTACAACAATAGTATGCTTGGACTCTGATATTTTATCTTATTTTAATCTATTTTTCTTGATTTAATTTTACTTTTACTTTAGTTTTATTTTTCTTTTAGACAATGAAGAAGTATGTGACCACAGTCATATGACACATCAAATAATTTAATGTTATAGGTCTGGAACATAGTAGAAATAATTAGAACAATAATATCAAAAGTATAGTTGCAACATGTTTGCCTTATGATAATGGTATGATAGACTCATAGATAATATATGTACTTTAGAGTAGGATTATTTATTGCTAGCATAGACCATGTATCTATTGTATAAATAGTGTAGGAATGCATTAGTAACTCCTTATCAAGTTTTCTTGTGATCTCTATGAGATACTTTACCTATAAGTTTGCTTAAGTAGTCTATTGGTTATCTTAGCTAGTAGTTGCCATAACAGATACATAGAACATAGATGTCAAAACAATCTTTGGCTTCAGCTTATGTACCATACCACACCTCTACTAGTTACATAGGTCATATATTTTGGAAGAGTTACAAAGATTTGTAAAGAACAAGTCCAAGTAAGATTTATAGTATAACTACTAGCTTATATACTAAGTATTTTACCTAGGGTAGTTATCTAGGAATAGAGAGGATGAACTATACCAGAAGAGGTTTAGAAGTACAAATGAGTTGGGAAGCATTATTCATGAGTTGGGATGAATATGACTAGATTGGGATGTGATATCAGCTTACTTTATGAGAAATAATGAGGATAGCATAACCAATGACATCTCTAATAGAAGCATCTAGAATATCAGCTTAGAAAAAAATAAATAAATAGGAGAGGGCTATAATGATAGACAAGATTGCAATTGGTAGAAGCCAGTAGTGAGAAATAGTAGAGTTGACTGAACAAATCAGAAGGGAAGGAAATTTCATAGACTTTGGTAGCAGTATTAGGGTTGAAAGAATAAGTCCTCTTATATCTACTTGCTTTTCTATCATAATGCAATAGTTTGGCTAAAAAGTATGTAGTATGAGTCTCAGAGGAGTTAAGGTATATCTTATCACCAGGTTAAAAGACTGGGGCTGTGGTGTATCTTCAGTTGAAGTATGTCCTATGATTTGTAAGTTGTGAACTTTATTTCCTCTAGTATAGACTTCATCTACTCTGTCAATTTCATAATGCTTTTTAACTTATACCTTTACTAATATAGTTCAAAGTCCATTCTATAGAGACAACCTGGATTTAGAAAGAACAGAGATTGCTAAGTTGAGATATAGTTATTATGTTGGAACTATGCTATAAGTAGAAGATCAGGGATACCAAGCCATTGATAAAGCAATCTCAATCTCTAGCATATAGTACAGTTCTTTAGTAAAAAGTATAACAAATTGAGGTTTTCTATCCAAGACTATATATATAGGAAGACTATGTAGCTTTCAAACATAATGCAAGAAGAGTCTAGCAGCACCTTCTATAGTAACAGTCATGTGTATTGGAATAAAATATGTTCTCTTTGACACAGAATCTACTTTGCCTGGGAGTTTTACAGCAAAGTCTATACTTATGGTCTTTTATCTTATATTTGGTATAGGTAGTAAGTGCAATTCTCTAAGAGGTAGGTATTGGGTTAGCATAGTGTGCAAATAAAGGTTACATGTGCTAATATATTGATTTATATATCTTAACATCTGGAACTACTAGTAATTCCAAGAGATTAGTTCCAAGTTCTATCTGCTTGCATATCTAGCTATTCTAGAGTTATAATAAAGTGTGACTACCCATTAACAGAGGTCTAAGATGTCCAGAACATATATCTTATCTGTTAGGAGCAACTTACTTGTTGAAGGTTCTTTACAAATGATAGCATAGAAGACAGATAGAAGCATAACTTAATGGTACAAGAGGTAGAGAAGACCAAAAGTAGTGCTATATAGATAATTGATCTTGGTTTCAACAAATAATATTGTGCCTAGTCTATGCATTACATGGTTATAATTTTTGGATGATGAAAGCTCAGAAGGATTGAGATGAGTATGGCACAAATCCAATTATCAAACTAAAGAATTGTATATAACAGTTCATGTTCTTAAATATAAAAGTGATAATCTAATAATATTTTATTGCTGCACATACTCTGGATTGTTAGGCATTGTGGGGGTTGTTATTTGGAACTTTATAGGTTGATGAAGAATGTAGGGTTTGGTTCTTAGATTAATGGGTAATTAGAATAGAGTATTATCTATACTGAAAGAGAGTGGGAAGAGAATGGATGTTGGATAGTATGTGACATTATCACAAAATAAGAGCAGATTATCATTTTCCAACAGTTTTAGAGTTTGTATGCAGTTCTTGCTATTTGCTTGCCTAGATAGTTTTTTTATCAGATATTAATTAAGAGGGCCTTTTTCTTATTGCTTACAGCTATATCTCCTAGCACTCAAGTAGTAAGAAACTTTAGTTTGAGTAACTTAATTATTCTGAGAGCCAATAATATGATTTGATTGTCTAAAGAGTATATTAGACTTTTCTGGATGATGGTGTAGTACAAAGTCAAACAATACTAAGTGTTATAGTGTTCTTGAACTCTTATATTTTATTTTTATCTTTATTCATTTTTATCTATTTTTCTTGATTTAATCTTTCTTTTTCTTTATATTTCATTTTTTAAGTTGATGAATATATCAGAGTTGAAGATAATAAACTCTATTTCATTTGAGCTTGATGAGACTATCATGTTATGATTTTAATACTTTAGAGTGGGTCAAGAAAAGGAACCTTATATTAGAGTTAACACAAGAGAACTCAATGGAAAGCTTAGTACAGAACTGTTGACCTTATATATACTGGGCTACTGGTTCATGCTAAAGTACCATTAACCTATCCTAAAGACCATGTGTTAAATACATTATTGTAATATTATTTCTTTCAAAACCTTCTACTATACTCTATCATGACATATGATGTCACACTAACACTAACTCTAGATCCAAAAATAAAAAATAAAATAAAACAAAGTCTATTGTTTACAATTCTAATGATATTATATCACTTCTTTCTCTCTTACCACCATCTTGTATAGTAGCATCTAAAAGAGAATTAGTAAATATATTGAATCCTTCTACTTTTAAACTTCAAAATAACCAACTTTACCATTCCAAACAATATTCAATAAATATTAAAATCAACTTATCTAAAGAACAATCTTTTTCTCCCAGTATTAATAGTTCAAGAGAAACATTTGTTAATTCTGCTGCTTGTTGTGGCAACCACTAGACCAGTGTCTAATAGCAGCATTACAAGTAAATCTCAAGAGCAGATATTTAGTAGAGAACATGAGTTGTGTAATTTATAAGAGAACTTAATAGAGAACTACAACAGTATTCTACTGACTATTTATATAAAGTATCCATAGTCCATGCTATGACTATACTTCTACTACATATCCTACCCTAATGTTCATACTCTATCCTCATATCCATTAGTAATCTACCTTATATTCTATTACTCATCTACTATACATTTATCTCAAGGCTAGCATACTATATACATGTGCTCTGATGTCATATCCTAAACCCCACTCTTAATCTCCATTGTCTATATGTCTACTATATGTATACCATGAGGAAACCATGCTGTTAACATGTTCCTTGACATCACTCTATTTTTAGACTCTTTCTGAATCTTCCAGACTACTCTAGACTACTTTAGGCCCTATGATATAATGTCATGTGACTTCTCTCTCTTATCATAGACTAATCATATAACTATCTATAAATATCTTACTAGAATCTGTCCACACTTTCTTGTTTTATAACACTGCTTTATTGATAGAATATACAGAATACTTACAAGCTCAGTATGGAAATTTGACATGGGTAGAACAAGTTGAGAATGAAAAAATATAAGACCTTTCTTTATCCTATATATCTTTGGAAACTATGTCTGTAAAGCCTGCAAATAAACATATATATATATCTTATAGAACTGAGACTAATAATGTATTATCTTCTCAAAGCTTGGAACTTTTAGTCACTCCATATTAAACTAACTAACTAGTAAACTCACAACTGTGAGATAGTAATTTCTGTTCAATCTTTCTGTTTGATATTGATAAATATTTAGCTGGTGATACAAAAAATATTACACATTTCCTTCTTAGAATGGCTGTATTTATTAAATAGCAACCATTAGGTAACAAGATAGCTAAAAAAAATTCTCAGATTGCAGAATTCAGGTTTGTAGCTTGGAAATTTATATCTGCTATATATGAATCTGGATGGAGCAAACTAATAACTAATGATCAAGATATTTTTTTAGACAATGTGTTTCATCCCAATTCAATAGAAAATCCATGAAATCTATACTAACCCTAAAGTCTACAAAAGATAAACAGATTAATATTTTAAGAATCCCTTCTCTTATCCCTTCCAGGCCTAGTAAAAGTGTTTTGACTAAATCCAAATATTTTTAAAAAATCCAATCACTAAATTTAAACAACTGATGATATACTCAAGCTTCTAATTCAAACAATTGCTTATATGGACAGAGATCTCTAAAGATAATATTAAAGAAATTATCAAAATCAAAGATGCTTTTCCCAAATTGTCCTCTAACAAGATTATTGAAACCTACAACATCACTAACAACAAAGGGTTGAAAGATAAACTTCAACATGACCATCAAAGAACCCTCTAGAAAACAGATAATTGTATCTATGAGCACAAATAACTCTGAGATAATCATTTCTCAAGCTAACAAGCACATATCAAACATTAACAGACTCTAGAAAGATATGAAATTTGATATTTCTGCTGATTTTATTTACTCCAACAATAAAGCAGTGGCTCCTTCAAATTTGAATATAGTCAAGAATTATATAAAAGAGTTGAACAACATTGACTTGAACAATATTATAAGCCCTCAACTTTTTCAATCTAAGTTATATCTTAAGATTCTAGAAATTCCCTACTTCTTGGAAAACATGAGTTTACCTATTACTTTTAACATAATAGAGATAGTAATTAAGGATACTTATATTTTTAATATTGTTTTAGCATCTCAATTGTATGTTATCAAAGTATCTTCTAAATTAGGTATGACTGTTATATGAGTTAGATATTTGAGATTTTCAAAATGGTACAAAAGCTAAGTGTCTTATTAACAAATGTTTCAATATAAGTCACCATATTGCAACTATAAGAGAAACCAACATAAACCCTGGTATTTTCCAATACAAAAACTGTTGGAAGTGGGGGCATATTATGTTTGCTTGCTATTTATATAGTTCCAAATTTCAGAAATATAACAGTCCTCATAAACTCAAACATCATAGGAAAATAGCATGGTATTATAAGGCCAACTTTAAAATGAATTCCTCTAGACTTTAAACTAAGAAAGAAGAATCTTGTACTCACTCATTTAAGTGTATTAGTTGTAAGAGCAATTATTAGGCAGATAGTAATAGCTGTCTTTTCTGGAAACATAGATTCAATAGGAAGTGGCATGTGAAAAAGTCTTAAGAGCTCAGTGAAATCAAAGCTAACTTAATTTGCTTATCTGTGGGCAGGATAAAATAATAAATATAAAATCCTTAAAACTTTTCTCACAAAATGTTCAAAAGAATAAACTTCTTACTAACACAATTTTAGAAAATAATAAAATTTTGACATTTTATTTATTCAAGAACCACCTTAGTCAATTATCTGTAGTATCCCAAGCTCTATATCTGAAGAAGAAGAAGATATCATAGAAGCTTCTCACCATCCTTTATGAATTATATTTACAATATCATCAATAGCTGATAATTATTATATCAACATCAAGTTAATCAAGTTACATTTTTCATTAAGAACATTTATTCAGATAATCAACAAACTATCTTAAAGTATCTAAAGAATACTGAGACAAATTTGAATAATATTTTAATTATAACAAGAGACTTTAATATTAGAGATAATGACTGAGATCTATCATATTCTCATTACTCAACACATGTGGATACAATCCAAGAGGTAGCTGATAGTTTTAATCTAGATTTACCAATGCCTGTCAATTTAGTATCTACTCAATATGCAGATAATCCTCAAGATTCAAATTCAGTCATAAACTTAATGTTTCTCTAAGTAGAAGCAAAAGAATTCAACAATCATCATATCTCACTGGATCTTCATAGTCCCTTTGATCACACACCTTTAACAGTATCTATCATTATCAAAGAAGAAGTCATTCAAGATAGAAAACAAACCATTGTCAAGAATAGCAAGGAATAAAAAGAATTCATCAATGAACTCAGAAACAAAGTAAGCAGTATCAATATAACTAACATTCTTAGTTGTGATATGCTTGAATGTATAACTCAAGAATTCACTTCTATTGCAAAAGAATATTGGAACAAGTATTCTAAGCTTGTCAATATTACTAAACATTCTAAAGCATGATGAAATGAGGAGTGCAATAGGGATCTATCCATTTATCAAATATCCAGAAGAAGAACAGTCTGAATTAAATACAAGAAGTTAGTGAGAATGGCTGAAAGAATCCTTTTCAGTGACAGAATTTAAGAAATTGCATCAACCAACAAGAGGCCATGGAATCTTATGAATTGGGTCAAGAAATAAAAATTACCAGCTACAGAAGCCATCAAGTTTAATAGACTTCCATGCAATGATCTGGATAATTTGTGGTAAGCACTTTACTAATTCTACAATTTGGCTCAAGACAGGTATATTAATTTTTTTCAACTTCTGGACAAAATTCCTCCATGTCAACAAGCAAAATAGCCTCTGTTCTCCAAAGCTGAATTTATTGTTGTTATCAATAAATGTAATAGTTCATTTACTCTGGGTCCAGATCATATCTCTTGGAAACATCTTAAAGAGATAGTAAGTAATGCTAAGTATATTACTAACATTGTCAATATAGTGAATTTTTGTATCAATCTCAGCTGTTGGCCATCACATTTCATGAAGTCATTGTCAATCATTATTTTAAAGCCCAACAAACCATTATATAACACTTCCAAAATATTTTGTTCCATTGTTCTTAATACACTAGGAAAAAGCCAATTGAGAAAGCAATAAGCAGTAGACTACAAATTTATTCTATTGCTTCAAACTTCATTTATCCAAACCAAATAAGAAGCATCAAACAACAATTGATGACAGATGCTAGTATTTACTTAACTCATCTCATATAAGTGGAATGAATAAAGAGCTTTCACACAAGCACTCTTGTATTTGATATCACACAATTCTTTCCTTCCTTTTAATTAACAGATAGACTCAATATGTATAGAACCATTTCACATCACTATTCTTCAAAGCCAATATAAAGTGTTGGACAGGGATCCACACACTCTCCTATTCTTTCAGCTCTTTATATTACTCCTATTTTCTATATATTTGAAAAAAGAACTAGAAATCTTTTAACTTTTATTCCAGTTTCAATTCTTTTATTTGTTGACAATGGCCTTTTTGTTTCTCAGGAGAAGAGTCATGAAAAATCTAATACAAATCTTTTTTATAGTTATAGCATTGTTTCATTCCTATTCAACTAATTTGGCCTATTTATTGAACATGACAAATCAGAGATATTTTACTTCTTGAGATCAATAAAAAAATTAATCCACCTCTACTAGATTTGAGACCTACAGGGATTTTTTACTCAGACCAAAAGATATATGGTGATATCTGGTTTTTTTTTCAACAGAAAACTTTCTTTTCATCAACACATTTATTATTATGCCAACAAAGTCTTATTTACCATCAAAGGCATGAAGATATTGAGCAATTTGATAAGAGGACTATCTTCAATACACAAATGTTTTTTATATAGAACATGTATACTTCCTATTACTCTATATGGGTTTTAGCTTTGGTATTTTAAAGAAGCACTGCTATATCATCTTCTTAAAGAACTAAAGAAAATATAAGGAAGAGTAGCTCTATAGATTACAAAAGCCTTTTGCACACTATTTTTATAGGAAGTCAAGGCTATCATGGGCTTTATCTCTATTCATTTTCATTTCAACAAAATTATTGGTCATTATTATCTTTGAGTAATTTTCCTTTCCAAACAACATGTGATAAATTCTCTTTTAGATGAACACCATTCAAAGAAAGCTACTCCTCATTGCATGGCTACTTGTCATCTCACCCCCAAACAATGGTTGAATATCAAGTCTTATTGTGAATACCAATAATCATTTGAATGAAGTCTATACAGCCTTTGATAGTCTGAATAGAGAAATTTCTCCTGGTTTTTGTCTTGTAGACACTTTTCCTGATTGTTTTTCTTTTCATTTATTTAATTATAAAGATATCAATGCCAAAATTGCTCATTGAAACAAACTCAAGAACATCTATGATGTTATCCAATAACCAAGATACTATGCTCATTATATCTAATATGAGCATTAAAAACAATACTACTATCTTAGTCTTACATATTTAGAGAGAACACAAAATTACTACAAAAACCATTCATCATGCAATGAATGTATTGACTACAGAAGCTGAGCTATTTGCCATTAGATGTGGTATTGTTACAACTTAAAGATCTTAGGGTTTGTTAATAAGTAGAACCTTGTATAGGGTTACACAAGAAAACTTGATAGAGAACTCTATACAGGATGATCTATCTTATATACTAAAACTCCATGGTCTGTGCTAACTACTTCTAGCCTACCCTAAATAGCCATGTGTTTGCCTTAAGGTCAATATGTGTTAATTATGCTGTATAATGTTATTCTTCTAGAATCTTCTATGTTTTTCCATGTGACATATGACTGTGTGACTGTGACTCTGACCTTGTCATATGACTTATGTGTAATGATGTGACAGTGATGTCACATTAACCCTAATCCTAAGTCCTTAAAAATAAAAAATAAAAAATAAAAGGAAAGGAAATAACAAATAAGAAAAGAAAAAATAAAATAGTTAGAGTTCACTATCTTGAACTCTGACAGGTATCAATTGAGCATCTCAAATGCAAGATATCATACATATTATTGTTATCACAGATATTATTTATACTGCCAAATATATCTTTGACATATTTTTACATTTATATCAACTTCATACTATTATTATATTCAGTAATTTAAAGAAGTTCTTTGATAAGAACACTAGCAACTTAATTTCATTCTGGGACTGTCCTAGTATTATAGCTCAAAGTTCTTATAGTTGGACAATAAGATAAAAACTTGTATTAGGGTTTTAACATAAGAGAACTTGATAGAGAGCTCTGTGCTGGACTATCTATCTTATATACTAAATCTCCATGGTCTATGCTACTACTACTTTAGCCTACCCTAAATAACCATGTGTTTGCCTTAAGATCAACATATATTATATATACTGTATGATGTTATCCTTCTAAAACCTTCTATTTCCACCTTGTGACCTGTGACCATTACTGTTACCATGTCATGTGACCTGTAACAGTATAAGAGTAATGTCATGCCAAAACCCTGATCCCAGTTTCCAGAATAGAAGATAAAAGAAAAGAAAAGAAAAGAGAAATAAAATCAAAAGGAAAGTCAAAGAAAACTTGGGTCCAAACTTCATAAGTCTGACACCTAGTAATAATAAATAGCTTTTACATTTACTGGTTGATAAGGAGTTAAAATTTTACAAAATAAACCTTATTTTATCTAGTATAACATTATGGGAGTTCAGTAAAAAAGAAGAATGTGATTTCATCATCAGAAAGTAGTATATATACTTCTAAGTATCCAATTACAAGAGAAGACATTTTCTTGATTTGAATTATAATGATGAATAACTTATCCATTCTACCTACTTTAAAGATAGAGCTTGGCTAAAACATTTTGGCTTCTTCAATTTGTTATGTATATACATTACTAGATTAATTACTAATCATGCTTCTATTGGTGAATATTCTTATCTTGATAAGAAAGTTGCCACATAGGCATGTAAATGAATTGTTAGGGAAAAATCTTAGCCTATATATATTTTACATGAGTATGTTGTCAAGTTCACAAACAGTGGACTTAGTTTCT
>Ga0157359_1000754_pt1 | contig 12317 bp, 4 predicted proteins | sample AttcapACBM3_FD_111482 | JGI IMG/M metagenome (GOLD analysis project Ga0157359, IMG submission 111482) | Fungus gardens microbial communities from leaf cutter ant in Botucatu, State of São Paulo, Brazil - Atta capiguara ACBM3 | ecosystem: Host-associated > Fungi > Mycelium > Unclassified ...
AAAATATCCCTATGATTAAAAATGTCTTTTCTCAATGAGAAATAAAGTTGCAAAAGTTTGATATTAATATATGAGATGACTCTAGAGAAGTTGTGATCATTTGAAGTATTCCTAGAAAAGGTAGTCTAGTTAGGATGGTTAGGAACTCCTACTAGTTATTCTTCTTCCTCACTTGTTGAACTTGGTATAGATTGTGAGAATACCCATAGTGGTTCTTATATAAAGATAATATTAAGATCTCTTTGTGCTTCCAAAATTGTGTTAGTAAGCAAATTGTTCTTATGAACAATTTGTGAAAAAATTTTGATGCTTTTACAAATCATGCTTGAATGCTGCTCACAGCTGAGTGAATTGATTATCTTCTACTGTCATAAAGTTTCTAGCATTTCCTGGAGTGTCACTTTTTATTGAATTGATGCTTCCAGAAGGGGCACAGATTTGAATCAACTTGATGGTCACCTTTGCAATTCAAACATTTGAACATATATGAGCAAGGTTTTCCCTGTTTTATTTCAAGTCTTAGTGGACTAGTCTTGAAATTAGTCTTGTAGCACTAAGCAAAATGGCAGTAATGTTCCTATTTGTGTAGTCCATTGCATTTGATGCACTTCAATCCTTGAGCTCTACATGAGAAGGTAGTATGATGATGAGCTCAGTGGTATGAACTTATTAGAATAACCTTGGCTTCTGCTTATATACTGCACTGCCTGTCTACTACATAATCACAACTTCAGAGAAGTAAGTGAAGTCCAAGATAGAGATAAGTACTAATGTGGTGTGTTGCTGTTTAATACTAGAGATTGAGTTTAATAGGAATTATATTTGTTGATTATTAGAATAGTGAATTATAGTGTAACTACTAGTCTTATATACAAGTAGGAGATATAAAAGATGCTTAGAGTTTTAGTATATCACCACTATCACTCTGAACAGAGGTTTTAGTAGTGAAACACTAATAGGAGTAAGATAGCAGAACCTTGCTATAAAAGACTAAGTTCAATAGGAGTATTCCTATCATAGAAGATTGGATATTCAGATTGTTGCATTACAATTATGGAAACATATTGAAAAAATGATGGACTTGTGTTGTAAATTTTGGAATGAGAGCATCACTGTGAGAATATATCTTCAGAATGGGTAGACTTGACATATGACTTATAATGATGTTAAGAAACTTGATATACATATTGTAAATCAAAAAATACTCTGGGTGCCAAATAGATCAGTTTATCTATACTGAACTAAATTCAATATTCTCAAAGAAGCAAAGGATACTAGTAGTATTATGAAGAAGAGTATTATTCTATTAGCTAAGACAAACCCCAATAAGAGAACAACAACTGTACAAGTATCTAAACAAGTTGCTCTAAGAGCAAGCACAGCTCCAAATCAAGAAAATAGAGGAACTTGGGATATGACTGCCTCTATTTTCAATGAAGAAAAGTAAGCACAGAGTTAGCATAGTATCAAATTCCAAAACAAAAAAGCTAGCAGCACTAAGAATTCAAGTTATAAAGGCAAAATTTTAGAGTACTATATTTATAGAGTAGTTCTAAGTGAATTGAACAAATAAATGGGAAATACAATGGAATTATCATAATTATTGATTCTAAAATGTTTGTCATAGACCAGCTTCAAGACATCTAAGACATTTGTATTCTGACTTCCAAATAGTATTATGACTTAAGTCTTTAGAGTTAAATAAAAGAGGAAACCTTGAAATAGGTATTTACAAGCTATGGTAGAGCTCCTTGGCATTGATAAAGAAGGCTGTCTTTCTCCCATCAAACCTGCTGTCATTAAAAGGAAAAACATCTGATAAAGAGAGAGAATTTCCAAGGAGTATTATTACCTTGATATGGATACATATCTACACAATGATGGAAGACCAGTAGATTAATAAGGATCTTCTAGGTAAGTGATTTCAAAGTTCTAATAACTGATTTTGGGTCCAGAATCCCATTATAAATACTGATTTGGGTATATTCCTCTATATATTTTGTAAAAAAGCTCATGCATAATTCTTAGTATGCTAGATATTTTGGCAGAGACCTACCATTTATTGGAATAGATGGATTTGATCGTGATATTTATATCTATTTTGAACTACTTGTCAAGTAGTCATAAACTGGTATCCTTAATGACATATGTATCTTCTCTTTCATCTATATTTGGCTCTACATTTATTAGTAAGGCAGATATGCAATTTTACTATATTATATTGCTTTATATAAATCTGAATATGTTTAAGAAAGATAACCAAATGTGTGATTTGGAGTTTTATACTGCTGGATAGTGTCATGAGATGCTTTGGACACCAGCAATTTTTATTTTATTTTATTTTATTTTTCTGACTTTATAGGGATTTCTTTTTCTTTTTTCTTTTTTCTTCTTCTTTTGGATGATGAAGAGGCACATGACACTGTAGTCACATGACATGTCACATAATGTGACATTATAGGCCTAGAACATGGTGGAAGGATCTAGAAGATGACATCAGGGCATATGTATACAACATAGTGGCCTTGAGGTAAACATGAGGTAGTAGTACAGACCATGAATACTTTGTATATATAGGACTCTAATCAAGCAGAAACTCCTTGTTGAGTTCTCTTGTGAACTTTCCACTCTAAATCTGATATTAAGAGATTTACTGCCCTATGCGGTCATTTGTCCTTGTGATAAGTGGTTGCTATAACAGATAATGAAGTTGGGATAATATTTAGGTAGAGTAGATCTATCATATGTCTATATAACAACTGTAAATAATTATATATGACTAGATTGATTTTAGGTTTATACTACTATTATTATATAATCTATTAGGCATATTTGCCACCAGCAAGTGAACACAGTTTCATTTAACAAAATTGAACTCTTAAAGAGAAAATATTGGTCTTTCTACAAAAAAATTGTGGACTAGTAAGAAAACCACTATCACTAATACCAGAAAAGGTTTCATATTTCTAGAAGTGCAAATAATAAAAAGAGACAACTCATCAATATTCAATTCATATAAGGATAAGACAAAAAACAAAATAGTATGAAAATCAACTCTTCAAATGGTAGTTGATGCCCCATCAAACTACTAATTGAAAAGCTGATAAAAAATGGCTTTGCTAGACAAAAATATCTAGTAACAGTCCTAATTAAAAGTAAAACTAACTTAATGCACTATAACATAATCAGATTTTACAATAGTAAGACTATGGGTTTGCTGACTGTTTACTGATTCACAGAAAACTTTTTATTGTTAGCCAGAGTTGTCTGGATACCAAGATAATCTTGTATATTAACTCTAGCTTGAAAATTCAAACTAAAAATAATGAAAAAAGTCTTTATTAAGTTTGGATTCAACCTGAGTAACCTAGAAACCAGTGTATACTGAAACATACCTAAATTATTTTTTTGGCATCCTATTATTATAAATCAAAAGTACACATAATATTTTAGATTACTGAAGAAGTAGTAGTAGTAAAAAATTCCTAATATAATTTTTGGATGGCAAACTCATACTAATACTAATACTAATACTAACAAAAGGAATTTCAAGTACTTGTACACTTTTTAGAACTAAATTAAAGGTAGATAAGTACAATTTAATACAAGCAACATACAATCTAAATCAAATATTATCATAATCTACTTTTTAGAGGTCAACTGAACCAATCAGGTATGTAACTAATATCTAGATACTGAGAAAAAGGAAAAACATAAATAGCTACACAATATTTGATAATATATAGTTCAGAGAGCAGTTTTAAGGAGGGCTAACTCTGCTTTTCTTCATAGTTATAATCCAATATAATATTTTTTTAACATTGATTATTAGTATTTTCACCCTGATTCCTATTTTTAGCACAGGTATATTTATATCAGTTACATAAGACTAAGTCATAAGTAATAGAATGATCTAGTAAGCTCTATAGCTAGTAGTAATAGATTAGAGTTAGTATACAAACCACTTGTAAAAATATATAAGTAGTAATGTAATCCAACAGAAACTCTATTGAGTTCTCTTTACAATCCTGCACTCAAAACCCTTAAATCTAATTTCTGACACAATAATATAGTAGCTTAATAGTAGAATTTGATCCCATTTTTTCTAATAATCTCTCACTATAAGAGTGTTATAATTGTGAATGATAGACTTAATTATTTTTCTTTTCTTTTATTATTTCTTGTCTTTTTATTTTCTACTTTATTTATTGAACTTAGATGACAAAGTAGAATTGTAACATTTATTGTTTCTTTCTTCTTACTACCATCTTATATAGTAGTGTCTATAGGAAATTTAGTGAATACACTATTTTCTACTACCCATAATCATAACAATCAATCAAACATGCAACAAGACATGGAATTTTAGTTTGAGATTCCTACTACCAGTGGTTGAACTGAAATTCCTTGTTCTAACATATCAAGAGATGTGTTTGTTAGCTCTGCAGTATTCTTAATAGACTATACCCAACATTTACAGAGACAGACTAGCAAGTTCTAGGCTGAACAAATCAAAACTAAAATACTACCAGATTTCTTGTTGTCTTATATCTTGGCAGTACCTACTGCCATTAACACTTCAAAGCATAATAACAATGTGCCTCAAGATAATGATTAATAGTAAGAAAGGCAATTCTAGGCCCAAAATCAACATGATAACTAAGAAACTGTCTAAAAGGCAAATTATTGTTCCAATAAGAGCAAACAATGCAAAAACAATCATAAAAAATGCCAAAAAACATATCTTCAACATCAACAAAAGCCTCAAAGGTGCAGAATCTGATACTATCACAGACTTTATCTAGGCAAACAACAAAAGTATTGTCATTACAACAAACAAAGCTACTTCAGCATCAAATTTGATTATAATAGAAAGGTACTTCAAGAATGACAACAACATTGACTCAGAGAATATGGCCAGTCCCCATCTTCTACAATCAAAATCTTATCTTAGGATTTTGAATATCTCCTAGTTTATTAATAACTTCAATCTCTCTATTTTCTTGAACATCTTTGAGGAAGTTATCAAGAACTCACATGTTTTCAATAACATCACACTGGCTTTACATCCTTATCTAATCAAAGCCTTCCCCAAATCAGGTATAGTGGTAGTATAGATAGATATTTAAAACTCCCAGAGTAGGACTAAGGCAAAGAGCATTATCAATTAGTACTTTAACATCAGCCATCACATTGCCATAGTCTGTGGTACAAACATGAACCCTAGTGTTTTACAATGCAAGAATTACTATAAATAGGGATATACAACCTCTGCATATTGAGCTCATGGTTCTAAGTACATTAAGTGTAACAGACCATACAAAGTCAAGTATTACAGAAAGATAGCATAGTGTTACAAAGCAAACTTCAAAACAAACCTCCTGCACTTAGAAATAAAGAAAGGTGATTCCTACACACATACATTCAAGTGTTTCAACTACAAAGACAATCATCAAGCTGAGAGCAATACCTGCCCATTTTAGAAATATTAATTTAATAGGAAGTGGCATATCAAGAAATATTAAGAGCTCTACAAAAGTGGGACCAAATCAATGTGCTTAGCTATAGTGTTAGAGTCAAGAATAATAGACTTAAAATATTTATTCCTTTCCTTTTTATTTTCAATTTCTTTTATTTTATTTTATTTTAAAGAAGACAAAGATGAACATGATATTACATATGATAGTCACATATGTCATAAAGCATGACAAAGGCATTATATAGGTCCCATAGTGGTCACACTAGGTTATAGTCACAGTCACAAGATCATATAATACAGAAAAGATTATAGAAGTTTCTGAAACAAATAATGTTACACAGTATGGTAATAGCATGTTGACCTTATAGATAATGCATGGACTTTAGAGTAGGCTATAACCAAAAGTATATATAAGGTAGATTAGTTGGTACCAGGAACTCTATTGAGTTCTCTTGTATCAGAGTGGTCTTTTGTTCTTACTTATTGTCTCTAAGTCTTAATATATGGGTGGGTCTAGAAAATAATTTTAAACAATCTCAAGATTTTTTCATAGAAAATTTGCAAGAACTGCACTCTCACAGAAGTTATCCTTGAAAACAACAAAAACTACAATATCATACTTATTCAAGAACTCCCATAGTTGCTTATTCATACTATTTCTAGCCCAAATTCCAAAAAAGATGAGAAATTTATCAGTGCTCTGAATCATCCTTTGTGGCTCACATTCTCAAGATTCCCAACCAATGAGAACAATTATCCAGGAGTCATTACTTACATTAACTCAAGACTTTTACAATTATGCTTTGTTATAAACTTAAGACCTTAGAGTTGGTTAAAAGAAAGGATCTTGTATTGGGTTAACACAAGAGAACTCAATAGAGAACTCTGTACAGGATTGTCTACCTTATATACTAAAACTCTATGGCCCCTGCTAACTACTTCTTGCCTATCCTAAACAGTCATGTATTTGCTTTGAGGTCAACATGCAGTCTGATGTCATCTTTCCAGAATCTTCTATACCTTTCCATGTGACACACAACTGTGACCTTTGTCATGTGACTGGTTGGTGACAATGATGTCATTGGGAGCCTAATCCTAAGTTCCCCAAAATAAAGAAAAGAGAAATAGTAAATGAGAAGAAAAGAAGATAAAAAAATAGAAAATATTTGGAGTCCACTATCCTTAACTCTGACACACTTTTCCCTCAGGAAAGACATTATCAACTATAGGGATATAAATCTCATCTCATTCTTTAATTGTGAATATACTTATTTTGTCTTGAATATTTATTCAGATGATCAACAATTAGCCTTAACTTATCTAAAGGATATGGAGGTTAATCTGAATAATATCCTTATTATGACTGGGGATTTTGATATTAGAGACAGTAATTGGGACCCCTCTTTCCTCCATTATTTAGTGCATGCTGACACTCTTAGGAAAATTGCTGACTTGTTCAACCTGAAACTATTTATGCTCATTAATTGAATCCCTACATAATATACTGATAACCCAAATGACTCTGATTCTGTCATTGATCTGATGTTTCTTCAGTCTAACTCTGAAGAGTTAAACACATATTCCATCCTTCCAGACCTGCAAAGTTCTTCAGACCATACTTCTCTCATAGTCAATATTGTCTCAGAACAAAAATTTATTCAAGATAAGTGTTGCTCTACTATCAAGAATAGTGAGGAAGGAAAATCATTTATTGAAGAATTGAGAATAAAGTTTGGCAATATTGATGCCACTAACATTCCAGGTAGTATCTCACTAGAGGGCATAACTCAAGATTTTGCCACTATTGCAGCATGCCTTTGAATTAAGCATTCAAAATGTGTCAACATTACTAAGCAGTCAAAAGCATGATAGAATGAAGAATATAACAGGAACTTAGCCATGTATCAAACATTCAAGTCTAGATCTGATTGGTTGAAATTCAAAAGTTCTATCAAAAGAACCAAAAGAGCTTTCTTCAAAGACAAGATATAGGAAATCACATCAAAAAACAAAAAGCCATGAGATTTTATGAACTGGGTCAAGAAAAGAAGATTACTAGCTATGGAAGTGATCAAGTTCAACAGACAACTATGTATTGAATTAGATGATCCTTGGCAAGCTTTGTATCAAATATTCAATGCTGCTCAAAAATGACCCATCAACTTTAGTCTTCTAAACAATATTTTTCCACATCTTCAATCAGAATGGTCTCCTTTTTCTAAAGCTAAAATTACTGATACTATAAAGAAGTGTAACAATCCATCCACTCCAGAACCTGATCATATTTTGTAGAATTATTTAAAGGTTCTTATAACTGATGACAAATGCTTTTTAAATATTGTCAATATTGCTAATATTTATATCAACATTGGTCACTGGCCATTGTACTTCAAGATGTTGATGTTTATAGTTATCTCTAAACCAAACAAACTAGCATACAATACCTTGAAAACATTCTGTCTGATTGTTCTTTTCAACACTCCTGGAAAACTTATAGAGAAGGCTATTGGTGAAAGACTTCAAACCCATACAATTGTGACAAACTTCATTTACTCCAACCAACTCAGAGGTTTGAAACAATGCTCAACATATTACAATTCAAAGACCTTAGAGTGGATCAATGAAAAGAACCTTATATTGGGTTAACACAAGAGAACCCAATAGAGAACTCTGTACAAGATTATTTACCTTATATACTAAAAGCTCATGGTTTGTACTCTACTACTTTAGCCTACTCTAAATAACTATGTATTATACATGCTGTATGACATCATCTTTCCAGAACCTTCTACATCCTTCTATTATGACACATGATCATGTGACTGATGTGTAACATTTTGTGACTGCAATGTCACACTGAACCCTAACCCTAAGTTCCAAAATAGAAAATAAAAGGGAAATAAAATAAAATAACAAGGGAAAATGAAAATAATTAGAGTCTACTGCTTTCAACTCTGACATAACAATAGATATAAGGTTATATCTATATCTAACACTTCTCTAAACCATCAGCTCTTGTCTCTAATCTTAGACAAAGCTAGTTTTAATAAAAAAGTTTTTATTTTATTTTCTGATTATTTAATTAATAGACAGACCTACTATATTTGAAACAATTTTGTCTCTCCTTTTTCAGAGTAGATATAGGGGTAGAAAAAGGTTTAGCCCTCTCTTCCATTTTATCTGCCCTCTATATAGCTCTAATTTTTCATATATTTGAGAAAAGATCAAAAAAATTCTTATCTCCTATTACAGTCTCTTTTCTTTCTTTTGTTGATGACAGTCTTTTCTTCACCCTGAAAAACTCAGTAGAAGATACCATTTGAGAATTTCAACTCTTCCAAAATACCATGCTCTCAACTTTCTCTTGGATTGTTAGCATATTAAAGAGACAAAACTCTATTGTTTCTCTATGGAACATTTTACTGATAAGCAACACTCAAAACTTAAAAGCTCAATAGTTAATATAACTGATCACTTTTATTTCTATATAGTATACTGAAAAGACAAAAACACTGTCTATTCACAAATCAGCAAACTTAATAAAATACTTGATAACTCTTCTTCTCAAGTTCAAACACTGTCATGGTCATAGCTAATGCCAGTATCAAAAATAGAATCTCTACTTCAATCTTGCACATTTACAATTGTCACAATATCATCAAGAAAACTATTTACCATATGATAAACATTACTCTTATAAAGTAGAATTACTTACTATTAGATACAGAATCAATCAAGCTATGCAAATTCCTAACATTAACAACATTGTAGTCATCACAAATTCAATTCATGTAGCAAGATAAATAATTCACCCTCTTTAGCTACAGTCTATTGTTGTCTCACAAGATCTAAGAACTTTCTTTAATAAAAGCTCTTATTATTCCATTGCTTTCTAGGACTGCTCAAGTAATAGCAAATAGTCCTCTCACTCAGCTATCAACAAGGAGTTGAAGAATCCTAGTACTGATCCTGTCTTCTCTAGTAAGACTTCATATGTTATCATCTTAAATCCTTAGAGTTGGATAAAAGAACAAAACTCTTGTATTAGAGTAAAACACAAGAGAACTCAATAAAGAGCCCTATACAAAGTAGACTACCTTATATACCTATTCAGATGGTCTATGCTAACTACTGTGCACCCTATTCTAAACCACCATGTGTTAGGCATGAGGTTAATATGTGGTGTACATGCTGTATGACATCACTTCTTCTAGAACCTTCTACTCCTTTCTTCTTGTGTTACATGACTAACTCTAACCCTAAGTTCTATAAATAGAAAATAAATCGAAAAGAAAAGAAAATAAGAAAGAAAATAAGAAAAACCAAGTCCATACTTTTTGTTCTTGATATCATGGGACTTGAGTAGAAAAAAAGAATGTGACTGGCTTTGAAAAAACTGACAAATGAATTTCCAAGCTTTGGATCTTAAGTGAAAAAACTTCCTAGACCTCAATAATATTGATAATAAGATAATTAAACCTACTTACACAAAAGGTGGTTCATAGTTGAAACATATTGGCCATCCTGATATATCATGTGCTTGTATTACAAGAGCTCTAACCAACCATGCTCCAATTGGGGGATATATTCTAAATGATTGCAGACAGTTTAATAAGTACTGGAACCCAAATAGAAAGTTATTGAGCAATATCATAGAGTTTATAGAATTCAACACAAAAGCATTTTTATTTCATTCTAGTATTACTTAGAATCCCTTCTTCCTTTCTTTTTCATTTTTATTTTTTTTTCTTTAGTCCTTATTTAAGTAGCCATGTTTTAGCTACCATGGTCTACTACTGTGTCCTATGTAATAAATTGTTGATTTTAAAATAAATAAAAATGACAAAGTGAAATATAATATCACTTATGTCATAAAAAAGATTATAAAAGGTTCTAGAACAGATGATGTTATATAGCATGGTAACAGCATGTTTGTCAGAACTGTGAACAGTAGACTCAGTAATTTATTTCTTTTTTATTTATTTATCTCATTCCTTTTCTTTTTCTTCTTATTTTCTTTATTGGACTTAAATAATAAGTGGGATGTAATATCATATATGACAGTCACATATGTCACAGAGCATAAATAAAGTGTGACACATCTCACAAGTCACACAATCATGTGACACAGAGAAGGTTGTAGAAGGTTCTGGAATAAATGATATTATATAACATGGTAATAGCATGTTGGTCTTATGGAAAGCACATGGTCTTTAGGGTAGGCTAGTGATAGCATGTGTACAGACCACATTATGTAGTATATAAGATAGAATACTAGGAACTCCATTGAGTTCTCTTGTATTACTCAATATAGGAATAGTCTTTTGTTCTAAACTTTTAGACCTAAGTTATAACAAAGACCTTATTCCCTCTTACTCTCTCATTACTCTCAATTATTAGTCATTGTGACTGTTATTCAAGAAGAAACCTACAGCCAGACTCTAGGCTTAAAAGATGCTCATCTACTAGAACATAGTAGACTGTGAGCAGTTGGGACCAAGCTTAGGCCTTATTCTGAGTAAACTCATTGTTGAATTAAGCAATGCCTATACATAGTTTTCCTATTGTCAGCTCTATGCTGGAAGTTTCCTTGTAACTCATATATGCAGAAAAATAACAAGTATTCTTAAGACCTTGTTGTTAAGATTTAGGTCCAAGTGTGAGAACAAAAGACCACTCTTATATTGAGTAACATAAGAGAACTTAATAGAATTCCTAGTACAAACCAATCTACTTTATACATGCTTTGGTTATAGTCTGTGTTATGTTGAATCTAGCCTACTCTAAAGTCTATGTATTATCTATAAGGCTAACATACTATTACCATGCTATATAACATCATCTGTTCCAGAATCTTTTATAACCTTCTCTATATCATGTAATTTCATAACCATGACTGTGACATAGTGTAACTACCCTGTGACTAGTGTCACATCTCTATTTGGTTTTCTTCTTCCAAATATAATAAAAGAAAGAAATGTGAAAAGAAAAGAAATAAATATTCTAAGTCCATCATTTCACAACTCTAACACTTGTCTAGAGTAGAATGACTTTCTTAAGTCAAAATCATGTACTATTTCTAAAAATAAGAAGTAGTCAGTAGTTGAGTAATTAGTAGAAGTCTAGTCTAGGAGTATAAGGAAATCTAGCCCTAGTATCAAACACCACTGTCAAAGTCTGTGACATTTGCTCATCCAAACTCTGCTGCTCTCTACTGCCAATAATAGAGTTTGCTCCTAATCAACATCAATGCCTACTAAGCCCTGACTGCATTCTCTTACTATCTTTACAACTATCTCCCTATATCTTTAGTCACTATCATCTTACCAGTTTTGGATAATATTCTAGATGCTTCTATTATTCCATAATTCTAGCTTGGATCTGCATTATCAATCAAAGCTTGAACTACTATTGTTCTATATAATTGGAATGGATAATCTCAAGTATTTAGAATAGCTACAGCCTCTAGGAAACCTCATTCTGTTCTCTTAGGTTTTCTAGAAATAAGTTCTGTCTTTAATATAGTTGTTGATATGTCATATCCCAAACTCCGAAACATGTTCGAGACATGTTTAACTTCAATATGACATCAAATCCCTGCGGATATTTGGTCTTATTTGTGTCCAAAACTCCATTGGTAGTTTGGTACTTTATAATGGACTTAATTCCACCTAAAGTCCGCGGTTATTTCGCTTTATTTTGAGTCAAAATCCACGGTCATATTCATCTGTATCCATTGCCTAATTATCTCCTTCAAACTCCGCAAATTTACTCGGATTTTATGTGGAGTTTTCCCCTCTTCAAGTCTGAACTCCTATATAGTGTTTCACTAATGAAA
>Ga0157359_1000755_pt1 | contig 12317 bp, 9 predicted proteins | sample AttcapACBM3_FD_111482 | JGI IMG/M metagenome (GOLD analysis project Ga0157359, IMG submission 111482) | Fungus gardens microbial communities from leaf cutter ant in Botucatu, State of São Paulo, Brazil - Atta capiguara ACBM3 | ecosystem: Host-associated > Fungi > Mycelium > Unclassified ...
AAGAATATTGCCAAGGGTATTTTCACCAACACAATCAGCATTGGCATGTCTTTTTATTTAGTCGGTTATTGCAAAATCCACAATACATGAATGCATCGACAAAATTTATAAACTAATTTTTATGCTGTAAACAAACAGTGTATTTTTCTGGGGAGAAGCTGTATGGGCTTTAAACTTAAAAAGAAAAGTGGCAATCGCGGTGCTACCGAAAAATCGAGTGTCAATTTTATTGCAAAAATCCAGTCAAAAATTGAGCAATTTGCCAGTTTGTTTGGGGAAAGTGAAAAGTCCAAGCCTATCCTTTATGCAGCGCTGTTAAGTTTATTACTTGCTTTAATCTCACTGGCGTATCTATTTTATAATGTACCTCGTCATAACCAGTTAATTCGAAGTTTTGGTGAATTGCGTCTGTTATCTCAAACGATTTCCAAACAAGCAACTGAGGCAACAGAGTCAGGTTCTCAAGAAGCAATTACAAAGCTACTGCAATCTAAAAAAGACTTTAATGACAACTTACTAGAAATTCAAAACATTAATGGTAGGTCGACAGATGAATATCAAAAAGTTGAAACAATGTGGGGCGAAGTTTCGAAAAATATTGATTTGATTTCATCACAGCAAAAAGTTCTTAACCAGTTATATGACACTAACATTTCGATTAGTGAAACGGTTCCAGAGATTCAGGCAGAATATAACTTGATGGTTGACCAAATGGCACGTCAAGGTTTGCCAAGTAGTCAGGTAATTATTGCTAAAAACCAAGTATTCATTGCAGAACGTATTTTACGTTCGATTAACTCTGTATTAAGTGGTACGGATGGAAATGTATCAACGAGTGACTTTGGTGTAGATATTGATACCTTTGGTACTTATTTAAATGCTGAGCTTAATGGAAATGCCGAATTAGGGGTTGACCGTATTGCTGATCCAGCTTTGCGTGAGTCTTTAGAAAGTATTAAATCTGAATACGACAAAGTTTTAAAATCTGCTGCAGCTACGGTATTAAAAAATGGTAGCCAGATTGTCAATGTCCGTCAGGCATCTTCTCAGATTTTCTCTAAATCAGATCTCATGTTACAAAATCTGGGGCACTTATCTGATACTGCAAGAAAGAACTGGCTCACTTTATTTTTAGGTGCCGTTCTTATTCTTTCTTTAGGCGGATTAATCTTCTCTGTATTTAAGTTAATTACATTACGTAGTGTAATGGATAAGCAACGTGTTGCTCGATTACAAGAAGAATATGACCGTAACCAGAACGCGATTTTACGTTTACTCGATGAAATTGCCGATCTTGCAGATGGTGACTTACGTTCATACGCAACGGTATCTGAAGACTTTACCGGTGCGATTGCCGACTCGATTAACTTCGCAATTGACCAATTACGAGACTTGGTATCCCGAATTCATGAAACTTCTCAGGAAGTTGCACGCTATACGCAAGATACCCAAAGTATTACTAACCAATTAGCAGAGGCATCAGAGCATCAGGCACAAGAAATTGCAGGTGCATCAACTGCAATGAATGAAATGGCACAGTCAATTGACCAAGTATCTGCCAATGCATCTGAATCTGCCGAAGTAGCTGAGCGCTCAGTACAAATTGCATCAAATGGTGCACAAGTAGTAAACCGCTCAATTGAAGGTATGGATACCATTCGTGAACAGATTCAGGAAACTTCAAAACGTATTAAACGTCTCGGTGAGTCTTCACAAGAAATTGGTAACATCGTATCGCTGATTAACGACATTGCGGACCAAACGAACATTCTTGCTTTAAATGCAGCAATTCAAGCATCTATGGCAGGTGAGGCTGGCCGTGGTTTCGCCGTGGTTGCCGATGAAGTACAACGTCTTGCTGAACGTTCAGCATCTGCAACAAAGCAGATCGAAACACTAGTTAAAACAATTCAGACCGATACCAACGAAGCCGTTATTTCAATGGAACAAACTACTACCGAAGTTGTACGTGGTGCGAACTTGGCAAAAGATGCGGGTATTGCTCTTGATGAAATTCAAAAAGTATCGGGTGACTTGGCAAACTTAATTGCTAGCATTTCTGATGCAGCTAAACTTCAGTCTGCATCTGCGAGTCATATTGCAACCACCATGACTGTTGTACAAGAAATTACCTCACAAACAACAACAGCAACCTTTGATACTGCTCGCTCCGTATCGGAATTGGCGAATATGGCAGAGTCATTACGTGAGTCAGTAACGGACTTTAAATTACCTGACTAAATTGGGGGATAAGAATAGCTATTCTCATCATAGCTATTCTTTTAAAAAGTATGAGCAGCACCTGACAAATATTGGGGAAATAGTTATTTTTCTGGTGTTGACTCTGTAGTTTTCCCCACTCAGGGGGCAAGCAAAAGAAGCCTTTGCTATGAAAGAAATATTAAAAACTTTAACTGAAGCAATGACGCTACCTGAAGATAGCTATTCTGAACAAGATGCCGAGTTTCTTGAGATCTTCGTAGAAGAAATTGAAGAGATTTTTGTTGATTTGCAACCTTTAATTCATGAATGGGTGCAATCTGAGAATGTTACTACGCTCGCTGAAATTCGCCGCCATTTTCACACCTTAAAAGGTTCTGGAAGAATGATTGGTGCTAAATCTTCAGCAGAGCTTGCTTGGGTTGTTGAAGATACGCTCAATCGAGTGATCAATCAAAGCCTTAAGTTGACTCCAGCTATTCAGGGCTATGTTCAGTTAGTATTTAAGTTCTATTTTTTTAAATTAGTAGATAATTTTAAGCAAAAAAGAGCACATGCTGTAGATTTTAGACCTCTTATTTTATTAGGCCAACAATTACAACAGCAGCAAAGTCTAGAACCTGCTTTAGAAGAGCTTTTACAACTTTCAAATACGCTTACTGCTGAAACAGTAACTGGACTTGAGCTAGACGGCACCTTGCAAAATGAATTAGCTGAACCGTCTATTCAAGATGCACATGCCGAAATTGAAATAAATCTAAATGAAACCTTAGCTCTGTTTATGGAAGAGGCTGAAGAGCATTTAGCTACAATTAATCAGTTCTTGGAACAAGAGCTACATCAGTATGATAGCTATAATGCTTTGATTCGTGCCCTACATACTTTGCGTGGTAGCTCTGCAATGGCGCAGGTTGAAACCATTTTTGAAGCCAGTACCAAAGTTGAGCATTTATTTAAAATACTATTGCAAGAAGAGCTTTCTTCCCATTCTGAAGAAATTCTACTATTACAAGAATATCGTGAGTTTATTAGAGATAGTTTAGAACTATTATCCCATCATAGTTCTAATGAGCAACTTGAAGCGAGATTGCAACAGTTTAATCAGTCATGGGATGCATACGCTGAGCAATATGGTGATCAAACAGACCCATTAATGCCTTCTCATGGTTTAGTATCTCAATTATTACAATTAGATGTTTCTGAATTACTTGATGCAGAATTAGATTTTGAGAAGGGGATTCGTACCGAGTTTCCTCATTATCTTGAGCGTTTAAGCGAACAGGCAGATCTGTTACTTCAACATACACAATCTCAAGCTATGCTTGGTTTGCATGAATATACAAGTCAGTTGAAAGAAAGCTATGATGTATTGCTTGATAAACCAGCGCTATTGCAATCGGATTATGTTTTTGAAATTTATCAAAAAGCACATCAGCAGCTCATTCAATTATTTGATGCATTAGCTGCTGGTCAGCGCGTAGGTATTGTTAAGCAAAATCAAAGTATTTTAGAAGAATTAAAACTTTATACTTTATATAGCCCAGACCTACAAAATAATCTGGCCTCACAGGATGCTTCATTCTCTGTTGAACCAGAGCCAGAGGTAAGTGTTACTACAGAGAATTCATCAAACTCTGTTGATTGGACAGTATTAAGTCAAAGTGTACAGCAAGATCGCCAATATATTTCATCTCCAGAGGTGAACCGAAACTTTGATGCTGATCTTCTAGATATCTTTCTTGAAGAAGCAGAAGAATTACTTGAAGGAATTGATACTGATCTCAATATTTGGGTCGGCGAACAAGAAAACTTTGCTGCTCTGAACAACCTGATGCGCTATTTGCATACCTTAAAAGGTGGCGCAAATATGGTTCAGGCCACTTATCTTGGTTCAATTGCGCATGAGTTAGAAAGTATTTATGAACGTCTAATTCAAAAGCAATTGGTTGCATCTTCACCTTTAATTGATTTTATCCGTTTGGTGCAAGATGACTTGGCTGACCGTTTGCAGCTTATGCGCGAACAACAGTTAGATTATGCCGCACCTTATACAATTCAAGCGTTGAAGCGAGCTGGCCAAAACTTTGATTTGCAAACTGTATTTGCAATTGAAACTTATGATACTGAAGATGAGCTACTTCCTGAGCAGGAATTAATATCTGATGTATTAATAGATGAAAGACCGGTAGACGTTGAACCAGTTTTTGCAAAATTAGAAAGCGTACAAGATCAGTCGACTGATACAACCGTTATTGAGTTGGCTATGCCGACAGAAATTAATACATTGGTTACACAGCAAGACAATGATGCAGTAATTGATGAGCAAGATATTGCGGCTGTTGTTGAGCAGACATTCTTAGAAGAAGCTACTGAACTGTTAGAGATGGCTGATGTGCTATTGAAGCAGTGGTTTGAACAACGGACAAACCGTAGTATTTTGCTTCAACTACAAAGAGCGGTGCACAGTTTGAAGGGGGGTGCACGAATGGTTGGCTTCGAAGCCGTACAAGCCATCGCTTACCAACTAGAGAATGCTTTTGAACAATTTGCACTTCATCACTTCAATTCTAATATTTATGATCATTTATTAGAAAGTGCGTTTGTATGGTTAAAAGATGCAATCTTTAAGCACAACTACCAACATTTCGATGGATTGCAACAAAGCTTAGAAAATATTCAATTCTTTGAAACCACAATCCAAATTCCGACTAAGTTGACGAAAGCCGACTTGTTTAGCTCAGAACCAGTGATGACCTTTATACAAGGTGATGGTACAGAACCACCACCAATGATGGGGGCATGGGAGCAAACAGAACGTCTGGATCAGAATAATGAAATGATTCGTGTTTCAGCGGACTTAATTGAGAAGATGATCGATTTGTCTGGTGAAAACTCGATTAACCGTTCACGAATTGAAATGGATTTAAGTCAGTTTGGCCATACATTGGTTGAAATGGAACTGGCGATTCAACGACTTGCTGATCAGTTGCGTCGAATGGAAGGTGAGCTAGAATCACAAATTATTGCTAAACATGGTATTGAGCATTCTCGTTATACTGATTTTGACCCTTTAGAGATGGACCAATATTCATCTTTAAACCAATTATCAAAATCTCTTGCTGAATCCGCATCGGACTTGGTCGACTTTAAAAATACGTTATCTGACAAGATCAGAGATACTGAAAGTCTGCTTTTACAGCAGTCACGGATTCAAGCTGAAATTCAAGAAGGCTTGATGCGAACACGATTGGTTCCATTTTCCCGTTTGCTACCGCGTTTACAACGAATTGTCCGTCAAACATCTTCAGCATTGAATAGACCTGCTGAGCTTTTTGTAAATAATACGGAAGGCGAGTTAGACAGAAACATTTTAGAGCGTTTAGTGACTCCGCTTGAGCATATGCTTAGAAACGCAATTGACCATGGTTTAGAAGACCGTATACAACGGCAACAAGCGCATAAACCGGAAACCGGGCGTATTGAACTTAATATTCAGCGTCAAGGTACCGATGTTGTAGTTGTGTTTAGCGATGATGGACAAGGTATTGATGTTGAAAAAGTTCGACAAAAAGCGCTGCTTGCTGGTCTTATCAAACCGGAACAACACTTAGAACAGCAAGACATCTTACAATTCATTTTCCATCCTGGTTTAAGTACAGCAGAACAGGTTACCCAGATTTCTGGACGTGGCGTTGGACTTGATGTCGTACAGAGCGATATCAAGGCTTTAGGTGGGCATGTCAGCGTTGACTCTGTCTATGGGCAGGGAACAACATTTACTATCCGTGTACCAACTACGGTAGCTGTAAGTGATGCCTTAATGGTGAAAGTTGCAGATCAGCAGTTTGCGATTCCACTTGCTCAAATTGAACGAATTATTCGAGTTTCGCCAGCAGCTTTAGAGCAGTATTTTGAGAGTCCTCAAGAATCATTTGAGTATGAAAACAAACGTTATCCATTACGTTATCTTTCAGAATTTGTTGGTAACCAACCAATACCGCGACTAAGTGGTGTGATGTATTCATTACCCGTTTTAATGATTAAGGCGAATAACGGACAAACTGTGGCATTACTCGTTGATCAGTTAATTGGTTCTCGAGCACAAATTGTGGTGAAACCAATTGGACAACAGTTCTCGAGTATTGGAGCGATTGCAGGCGCCACAATTTTAGGTGATGGCCAAGTATGTCTGATTTTGGATGGACAGAATATTGCTCGACAAATTCAGTCTACCCAACGACATAAAGAGTTCAGTGAAGCAGGATATAGACAACGTGAATCTGACGAACGCCGACTTATCATGATTGTGGATGACTCAGTAACCGTACGTAAGGTAACGTCCCGATTACTTGAGCGCCAAGGTTATGACGTTGTTACTGCAAAAGATGGTGTTGATGCGATAGAACAGTTAGAAAATATCAAGCCAGATCTAATGCTGCTTGATATTGAAATGCCGCGTATGGACGGCTTTGAAGTGCTCAATCTAGTTAGACATCATGATATACATCAATACATGCCAATTATCATGATTACATCGAGAACTGGTGAAAAACACCGTGAACGAGCCTTCTCGTTAGGTGTGAGTCAATATATGGGTAAACCTTTCCAAGAGGAAGAGTTACTAGAAAATATCGATGCTTTACTTGTAGTATCTGAAAGTGGGGTGAAATCATGAAAGATAGTGTAAATACTTCTTTAATCGCTAATATGGATCAGCAAGAGCTACAGCACCTTATTACGGTTTCTACTGGTTTTATTGATGCCTATATCATTGAATGTAATGATCAGGTACCCATGTTATTACCGCAAAACATTGTGTTGTCTGCCATGGACGTAAAAAATGGCGTAAAACATATTGAGTGGCATGATGTGAAACTGCCTATCTATTCAGTGCATAACGAAACTGACCAACATGCGGTAGCACTAGTAATTGAAGGTGAAGATATTAGTCAGCGTTTTGCTTTAATGTGCAAAAACATGCCTGTTTCTATTCGTTTACGTATTTCTGAAATTGTCGATGAAGTGGATGCACATCAAGAACTTGAACATTACCCAACAGTATTTAAATACGTGCGAATGCAAGATCAACGCTACCACATACCTAACCTAGAATATATTGAAAAAACACTTGGCTTATAAAGAAAAAAGGAACTCAAATGAGTTCCTTTTTTATGAAAGCTATATAAATTTTAAAATATAAAATTTTATATTACAGTTAGAGAATTTTTTTTAGAAAACTGATATAAATAATATTATTTTTGAATGCAAAGATGAAGAAATTATTTTAATAACATATTTATAGTTGGCTTAATATTGAGTAAGAGTAGAAAAATAAATGTTAATTCATAAAGAGCTGCATATTTTGAAAACAGATGATCATGGTGAATTTGCCTTATGGGAAATTTCTAAAAGAAAGGACACTATAATAAAAAAAGAAGCAATTTTCTTATCTCATGGTGCATTTTCAGATAAAACAGTTTGTATGGGTATTGCAGATTATTTGGCAAATCACGGGTATATCTGTTTTATTCTAGAATGGCGAGGACATGGCACTAGTCCCAAAACAGATGTTCTATTTAATTTTGAGACCGTTGCTCTCTATGAGTATAAAACTGCATTTCATTATATTTATCATTTCCTTAATGTAACTTCTTTACACTGTGTTACCCATAGTGGCGGAGGTTTATGTTTAACCATGTTCTTAATTAATTATCCAGAATATTTAAAGAATATCCAAAGTATTACTTTTATAGCTTGCCAAGCATTTGGTGCTGTAAATAAGACTTTTGATTTTATTAAACTCTTTTCTGCAAAACTTGGTGTTAAAGCTTTGGGGCAGATACCAGCTAATAGATTTAAGTTGGGGCGAGTAAATGAAAGCTACCACACTATGCGACCATGGTTTAACTGGAATTTAAAACAAAATTTCATTAGTGAATTTAAAAATATTGATTATAAAAAAAATATGAACTCTATTAGAGTCCCAATATATTCTATTAGCGGGAGTGGTGATAAATTTATTGCACCAGTTAAAGGATGCTATAAATATTTAGAAGCTTTTGAAAATCAAAATAACGTATTTCGTGAATTTGGTTGTTCTCATAATAACTTGGAAAATTACTCCCATAGTCGAATTATTTTGAGCCAAAATGCTGCTAAGGAAGTCTGGCCAACTATATTGCAATGGATAAATAAGCACTCAAAAGACGTTTTATAAAGACTCTAAAAATAAAATATCTAGATTAGAATCTTATTTGAGTGTTTTTAAACACAACACTGTTAATTGAAGACAATAAAAAGCACCCAAAAGAGGATGCTGTTTATCTAGTCACTGATCTTTAATATCTTAAGCAAGTAAGTTTTCTAAAATTTGCTCATAAATATCAGTGAGGGGATCAAGATCATGTACATCAACATGTTCATTAATTTGATGGATAGTTGCGTTTAGAACACCAAGTTCCAAAACTTGTGCGCCTGTTGGAGCAATGAAACGCCCGTCAGACGTACCGCCGCTAGTAGATAACTGTGTTTCAGTGCCAGTTACATTTAAAATTGCAGTTTGAGCAGCATTCACCAATTCACCAACTGGGGTCAGAAAAGGCAAGCCAGACAAGTTCCAATCAATATCGTACTGTAAACCATGTTTATCTAAAATGTCATGAACACGTTGTTGAAGCTGTTCTGCTGTCACTTCTGTTGAGTAACGGAAGTTAAAGGTAACTTCTAAAGTACCTGGAATAACATTGGTTGCACCAGTGCCTGAATGAATGTTTGAAATTTGAAATGAAGTTGCTGGGAAGTATTCGTTGCCATTGTCCCAAACAGTTTGGCATAACTCTGCTAGAGCTGTTGACGCTTCATGAATTGGATTGCGAGCTAGGTGAGGGTAAGCCACATGACCTTGTTTACCATGAACATTTAACACGCCGTTTAAAGAGCCACGACGGCCATTTTTGACAATATCACCTAATTTATTGGTACTCGATGGTTCACCTACCAAACACCATGTAATTTTTTCATTACGTTGTTCAAGAGTCTCAATAACTTTAACTGTACCGTTAACAGCAGGACCTTCTTCATCCGAAGTAATTAAAAAAGCAATTGAACCTTTATGGTTTGGGTGCTTTGCAACAAAACGCTCAGATGCAATAACCATTGCAGCCAAAGCAGTTTTCATATCAGCCGAACCACGACCGTAGAGCTTACCATCACGAATTTCTGGTGCAAACGGATCTGAATTCCACGCTTCTAAACGGCCTGTTGGCACAACATCAGTATGACCTGCAAAACAAAACACAGGTCCTTCAGTTCCACGTCGAGCCCATAAATTATCTACATCTTCAAAACGCATAGGTTCAATATGAAAACCTGCTTTGGCTAAGCGGTCAGCCATAATGGTTTGGCAAGTATGGTCAATAGGAGTAACAGAAGGCTGTTGTAAAAGTTCTAAGCTAAGCGAGAGAGTGTCTGAGTGGTTCATACCGGAAACTACATGATGAGTAGGTGAAATATAGTCCGATATAATAGGCGAATCTCTGAAGGTTGGGTATTTAAAAATAAAAAAACCTTATCGAAGTGATAAGGTTTTTCGAAGCTGTGCATAACTTACATTTTATTCTCAGTTTTTTGTGCGGTATTACTTACAGCATCACCAGCTTTAGAGACATCTTTACCAAAACCCTTAAACGTATTACAGCCAGTTAATACAAATGCAATCATTACAGACGCGACTAAAACTTTTTTCATCATTTTCTCCGTATAAATTTAATAATGAAGTAAATTTAGATTAAAAAACAAACGTAAAAAGAAACATGACTGTTTAATAGTAAAAACGTTATAAATTGTTTCTATAAACCAATATTTGCTTGCAAAGCACTCTAATTTTTGGTGATACCAAGTTTGAGACCTAATAAGGATGGATGTCTAAACATATAAAACTGAGTTTCCTCAATATTTCTACAATATAAACCATCAGTCCACCAATCGGCAGGGTAGGAGCTTGCTTCCTTGTTAGGACAAAGCCATTCGTGTCTTTGTAAACGATAAAATTTAGAATTGGGGATTACTGTTCCCCACATTCCATGACGACGAGTTAAGTTTACCCAATCTGGAACAGATTGCTGTTGTGGCAAATTCAAAGGTAGGTAAAGCTGGCCTTTCAAAACAGCAAAACGCTGTTGAATTTCAAAGTCCAAAGCATCTGAAAATTGAAATTGCTTATCGGTGAAGTGATACAGTTTCTTACTTAAAGTATCTTCTCTATTTAGACCAATCCATTGTTCTAAGTTTAATTCACCTTCACCTAAATAATATTTTAGAGCAACTTCCCAATGTTCAACTTGTTGTGTTTTTTTATTAAAAACTAAAAAGTCGAGCTCGCCTAAAGTTCTTGCACCGTCAATTTTTTGAATGCTATGACCTAATAACTGATAACAATGATATTGATCTTCTTGTAGCCAGAACCAGAGCAAATTTTCAAAGCGTAAACCTAAACGTGTGCTCTTAAGCCGTGACATAAATTGAAGTAAAGGTTCAGGTGATTCATCAAGTTGCTTTAAGCGTGGTAGATAATTTTGAAAATGCTGTTCCCAAGTTTGATCTGGATGAAATTGAAAGCCATGTTGAATAGCGAGGCTTTGAGGAAGATGACGAAGTAAATTTGGGCTAGCAATTGTAAAAGCCAATTGTCTTACCATTGGATGATTAAACTGTAACCATGGCTCAAAATAGGATGTTTTAACAGAGGCGATATTCATAGGTTTAATACTCGAAATAATTCATCCTAATTTCATGGTTGATCAACAAAACAATACTAGAAAAACACTTTATACTAAGACCAACAATAGCTTAAGGTTTATATATGCGAACATTGTTTTGGCGAACTCTGGTCGTGATTTTTATCACGCTTGGTATTATTGGAGCAATTTTACCAGGCATGCCGACAACAGTGTTTCTTATTCTGGCTGCTTGGGCCGCTTCAAAGGGATGGCCTCAAATGGATGCATGGTTATTAAATCATCCAAAATATGGTCCAACCCTACGTGACTGGCGTGCAAATGGCACGGTACCACGTAAGGCGAAATGGATTGCAAGCATTATGATGACCGCAAGTGGTATTTTAATGCTGTTTACCTCTGCGCCATTTTGGGTAAAAGTTTTTACTGATACTACCATGCTCGTTGTTGCAATTTGGTTATGGCTACGCCCTGAGCCAAAATTAAAAGATTGATAATCTTTTAATTTTGGCGCAAGACAAGCAGTGAAACTGCGCGTAGATAAAAGAAGATTGATAATCTTTTAATTTTGGCGCAAGACAAGCGGTGAAACCGCGCGTAGCTAAAAGAGGATTGATAATCTTTTAATTTTGGCTCAAGACAACCTCCCGATTAATTTTTGTTAAAACTCAAAATAGAGTTGCTATAAGAGAATAAATTCCATGTCCCAATTTAAACTTGAAGATGCAGATGTTCTTATTGATTTGGCAAACCAAACTTTAAGCCTCCCTAAACATAATAAATTTTATGTGATCTCTACAGGTAAGAACGGGATTGGTGAACAAGAAAATACGGGTAAAACTCCACGTGGTTGGCATCGCGTTGCCAAAAAGTTTGGTATGCAATCTCCTATAAATGCAGTTTTTATTGCACGTAAGCCTACAGGTGAAGTTTACGGCAGTGAATTGGCAGCACAATTCCCGGAACGAGATTGGATATTGTCACGCATTCTTTGGTTGGATGGCTTAGAAGAAGGTTTTAACAAAGGGGAAGGCCATGACACCATGCAACGTTATATCTATATTCATGGCACGCCAGATAAAGAGCCTATGGGGGTCCCAATGTCGCATGGCTGTATTCGAATGCGTAATGAAGAAATCATTGAATTGTTTGATTTAGTCCCAGAAGATGCTCTTGTTTATTTATCTGAACAATCTTTAACCTAATTGGTGGTGTTAGATAATCTTATTTAATGAGCGGAGTGACTGAAATATTAAAATAAGTGCTTAAATAAAATACAAAAAATTGTTTTTTACTTAATAATGACTTATTTTTAATCATTCATTCGCATTTTTTTGAAAAGTTGTCGAAAAGCGTTTGACA
>Ga0157359_1000756_pt1 | contig 12314 bp, 12 predicted proteins | sample AttcapACBM3_FD_111482 | JGI IMG/M metagenome (GOLD analysis project Ga0157359, IMG submission 111482) | Fungus gardens microbial communities from leaf cutter ant in Botucatu, State of São Paulo, Brazil - Atta capiguara ACBM3 | ecosystem: Host-associated > Fungi > Mycelium > Unclassified ...
CAGTTACACCTGTGGTTGAACCATTACTTGCAGCAAAAGACTACACAGCTGCTCTTTCTAAGCTTGCAGCACTTCGCGCGCCGATTGATGCATTCTTTGATGGCGTAATGGTTATGGCAGATGATGCTGAACTAAAAGCAAACCGTTTACGTTTATTGGCTCAGTTACGTAACTTGTTTACTGCTGTGGCTGATGTGAGTGTGTTGCAGGGTTAATTCTTTCGTTATTAAATAAAGGGATCTTTTATAGATCCCTTTATTTTTTAAATTAAACAAGCTCTTTAATTTCTTCTAAACTTTTCGATGGCTCAAACCATATAAAATCATAATCAGCCACATCATGAATATAAAACGGATCATTTTTCATAATTTCTTCTGCTTCTTGAATCGAGGGGCTTAAAACTAAAATCACCCCACCTACTCTGTTTTCGCGGCGCCCTGACGCCAAGAATTTTTTCTGTTCATAGTAATGGTCTAAAAATGCAATATGCTCTTTTAATACAGCATCAACTTCAGCCAATGGTTTTTTATAGGTCAAGGTAACAACAATCATCTCATTCTCTTAAAGCAAGTAACACATGACATAGCATCAATCTACAGATTATTTAATTATCTATAGCTTATCCGATAGTACGCTTATTCCCCCAATTCATCCACACCAAACTTTCCCCAATAATCACTCCACCGAGTAGCATAATTATTAGAGCTACATAATTTTTTCGCCATGCTATCTAACACAAATATTTTTGCATATATAAGTCGACATAATAGTTTGATATTTCTAAAAAATTTCGTTATAAGTTTTCGGGTTTTAGCATTAATATCATCTAGAGTTATAAATAAATGAAAAAGAATATTTTATTACTTGTTATTTCTATGTTGTCTGTTGGACAAATGGGCTGTTCTATAAATCCTCATCGGATCAATTTACCTAAGACGGCAAATCCACCTACTGTAGAAAAGATTAATGTAGTTGGAATGTCTCGAAATGAATTTCTAAATAAATTCCATCCGCCTGTAGTAAGTAGACTCATTGGTGATAAGAGGATAGATACCATCACTTCCTATAAAATTAACAATAAATCAAAAGCCTATGGAGTAGCTTTATATAACGGTTTAATAGCGAATACAATTGTGTCGTCACTACATAGTGTAATGCCGAGTGAATTATCGCTCGATTCCGTGGACGAAACTCTATTAATCCCCGACTCAGTAGTTAGCAGAGAGAAAGTAGTGATTGCAATTACATATAATTCTTCTGACTATATTGAGAAAGTAGAAAGGATAGAATAATTCCATTATCAATATTTTTGAGTTCTATCTAATTTTTATACTGCAATAATTAAGCTATAAGATATAGATATAGATATAGCTATAGCTATAGCTATCGAGATATGCTGATTTAAATGATCGTTTTTTAATGGAATTAATCCTCTCATCTTAAATCAGCTCTCAATAACAATAATATTCAATTATTAATTATTGAGCGGCCTCAAAGAATTATTTTTTCCAATTCATCCACACCAAACTCCCCACAATAATCATTCCACCGAGCAGTACAATCATTGATGGTTTTTCATTTAAGAAAATGACTGCCAAACTCATTGCGACAATGGGTGAACAATATAAAAAGTTGGATGCAATGGTTAACGGCATATTTTTAAGTACATATCCCCACAGCACATAAGCCATTGCACTTGGGAAAATACCCAACAAAACCACTGACATATTGGCTTGCCACGTAGCATGTGAAATTTCACTAGGTAAATGAGCGCTATAAAATAGTAAAGGAATGGTTCCAAACCAGATGATGTAACACATCATACTCAAGGCATCATAATTTAAAGCAAATTTTTTATATAAATTAAAATAAAGTCCCCATGCTATTGCGGCTAACACAATCAACAGACTATAAGGACTTGGTACACCCAAACCATGATCTCCACTGACCACTAACACGGCGCCGCAAAGCCCTAGCAAAATACACAACCACTGTTTAAAACTGATTTTTTCTTTAAAAAGCAAAGCTGAAATAATAAAGGTAAATAACGGAATAGATTGACTTAAAATGCTTGATGCAACCGCAGTCACGTATTGCTGCCCTGTATTTATAAGCAAATGATGCAAGGTTACAGAGAAAAATCCTAATACTGCAAGTGCAGGAGCATCTTTCCACTTTAAAGGCTGTATGCCTTTTTTCATAATCAATAAAAATAAAAAAACTGATGCAATCAAAAAGCGGAGCAAGGCAATATGCTGCGGTGTATATGAATGCAAAGCACTATGTACTCCAATTGGTGAATAACCCCAACAAAAGACAGTCACAGCAATACATAAATAGAGCTTAAATGCTGGAGGCTGGGTTTCGGCAGCAAGAGAAATTGCCATGTTAAATCTACACGAATGAAATGGTACTCTTTCATCATATGCTCATGGATAGTTGAATAAAATTAACTTATATTGATTCAAATATTCATTAAAAGTGAATGATAAGACATGGATATCACCCAGTTAAAAATGTTTCAGACCGTGGTTGAGTGCGGCACAATGGCTAAGGCATCACTACAATTACATTGTGTACCATCCAATATTACGGCGCGTATTAAACAACTTGAAGAAGAGCTGGGTACACCGTTGTTTTATCGTGAAGGGAAAAGTTTAAAACTCAGTCCATCTGGAGAAATCTTTCTTAATTATTGCCATCAAATTTTAGCGCTCTGCGATGAAGCAAAACGAAGTATTCATCCTGATGCCCCACCTTCTGGTCCATTAAAAATTGGGGCGATTGAATCTTCTGCTACGACCCGCCTCCCTAACTTACTTGCCAAATATCACCAACGCTACCCAGAGGTTTCCATTCAAATTATTACTGGCACATGGAAACAATTACTAGTCGATATTTCTCAGCACAAACTTGATGGTGCAATTGTCGCAGGCAATATTGAGTTTCCCCTACTGAATAAATTGGGTATCTATCAAGAAGAAATAGTTTTGATTGCTCCTGAGTCTTTTGGTGAAATTCACTGCCAAGAAGACCTGATTGGTAAAGAAATTTTTATGTGGACTGAAGGATGTCCTTATCGTGCTGCTCTCGAAGACTGGCTGAGACTTAAAAATATTTCTCTACCCATTACCAGCATTACCAGTTATGCAACTATTCTTGGTTGTGTAAGCGCCGGTTCTGGCGTGTCTTTGGTTCCGAAAAGTCTTTTTGAGCAATATAAAAATTTAACCAATATTCATGGTTATAAATTTGAACATCTTGCCTTTATGCAAAATCACTTTTTCTGGCACAAAAATGTCAGCAACCATAAAGCAAGAGACATGTTTTTAGAGCTAATTAAGTCTGAATTTTATTTATAAGTACTCTTAATAGTGATTCTATTGCTATCAAATGATGATTTATCGTAATCAAATCGTATGGGTTTTATCTCATGACTGCACAAGGTTTATTTTTAACAGTAAGATCAGCACTTCATCTTTTAAAGTCATTGGGGAGTTTGATCTAAAATGAAAACCATACAAGTGTTATGTGTTGCAGGCGCTATATTGGCTTCATCGACCCTCTTTGCTGAAACCAACCAGCCTTCGCAAATTAAAGATACATCTTCTAAAGAAATCCCTTATGGTGACAACCCAAGTTTAGGCCGTGTACTTTTATATAAAACAGGCAAAGGCCTACAAAATTTAGGTGGTTCTATTCAAGGTGCTTCAGAAAAAACCTCGAATAAAATTAGTGAAAAATGGCAAAGTACTAAAGAATTTACGGCTGAAAAAGCAGAAGTCGTTCAACAAAAAGCAGATACAGCAAAAGTATTTACTGAACAGAAAATAGAGCAAGCCAAACAAAATATGACCAGTAGCCGACATGGTGAAAGCGTTCCGATAGAACAAGGTGAGTTGAGCAAATCTAGTACCACTGCTAACTAATTTTTTGGATAGCGCGATAACTTCGCGCTTATATACAAATATAAATACTCAATTACAAAGAGCTAGGAATCTGCCTTATGAATAGTCAAAAACTTCTCTTTTCAACACTATGCTGTGTCGCATTAACTGCATGTGCGACCACTAAACCGATTTCTTCTTATTCTCAGGCACAAGTTTTAGAACAAGATACCAATATTGAAGCTTACCCAACCACAACAGGTAATGTAGCCAAGCTCATTAAACATGATAAACAAACTTGTATGATTGAATTTACGGGCTATTTGGGTGGTGGCCAAGTCACTGAACACTGGATTTTCAACGATAAAGGTCTGATTTCAGCTCAATCATTTACCCAGCAGTATCCGGATTCTTCCGGCATATTAAGTCAAGCCATCAATTCAACAACCAAAAGCTCAACCACTTTTAATATTCAAGATCCAGAGATTCAAAATAATTTTAAAAAGCTCCAGAGCAATTTTAGTAAAGCTAATTTAGCGAAGTGTGATTAAATAATTTCATAAAAAACTCGTTGCAGAAGCAATCTTTTGCAACGAGCTATAGCCATTTAAATTTCTTGGACCTAATAAAAAATTATAAATGTGCCATTTAGTTAGCGATTAAACCATTAGTCGCTGCCAGTAAATCAATACGCGGGAAAACTAAGCCTGTTCTTGTGTCAGTAATAGGTTTACCCGTAGTTTTTAAACGATTAATGGTCTGGTCTATAGTTTCAGTTGGCGTAACATTATTTGCTCTTAATAAAGCAATCGCACCAGCCACATGTGGTGTCGCCTGAGAAGTCCCCCCCATAGTATAGCCACCCGCGGTAATCATTGCCCCTGGCGCTAATAAAGTCACAAGGCTCCCCCCGTTACTAAAGCATGCTACCTTGTCCGCTGCCGTAGTTGAGTCCGTACATTTCAATGGATTACCCCACGCCGCACGACCAATATTACTATCATACACAGCACCTACCCTTACAGCACCAGCAACACAAGCAGGTGACGAAATACCATCAGGGAACGCATCATTACCTGATGCTACTACTGGCACTACACCGGCAGTTCGAGCATTTGCGAACGCTGTTGCATAACTACTATTACTACATTCAGATGTGTATTTAACACCGGGAACACCAAGGCTCAAATTTATTGCTTTAATATTGTATGTTTTAGCGTTATTTACTGCCCAGTTAATGCCCGCAAGGATATCACTATCATAGGCTGAGCCTGATCGAAAAACGTCTATTCCAATAATTTTTGTTTTGGTCGCAACTTTAGACACAATCGCTGAAACGTTACTACCATGACCATTATCGTCTAGTGCGCCATCATCTGGAGCACTATCAAACGCATAAACGACACGACATGTACTGGATGGTGTATTGACTGCCGTACAGCCAAAATCCGAATGTAGATAATTTACCCCTGTATCCAATACAGCAACACTAGAACCAGCTCCCGTAAACCCTTTGGTGTTGGCCTGAGGTTGATTAATTAAAGGCAAACTTTCTGTTGTAGTAGGCTGATTAATTCGGTTTGGATAAACTGCTTTAACATTTGGATCGTTCAGCAACTCGACCAAAGCTTCTCGATTACTAATCCGATAAAAGGCTAAAGGTAAATTATTGTAGTCCCGAAGTACTTGTACCCCAACACCACGATTAAATCTTGACTGTATATTCTTTTTATTTGTAGCAATATAACTCCGCCGTTCCAAACCTGAGACTATACTTTCCGAAGGAATATTGTATTCAACAATAAGGTCATTAGACTCGTTAGTGACCAAGGTATCTAAGTTAATTTTACCCTGAAACACTTTTTGTTTTGCTGCCTGATTTAACTGCTGTTTGGCACCATTAGAGTCCAAAGGAAGAGCAGATGCAGTTGTACTCAAGATCGTACATAGACCTAATAGAAATAACGTTTTACTTTGCATTATTTTTCTCCGTAGTTTTTTCAACTAACAATTTACTTATTTCGCTTTTATTTCATTTGCTGGATCTTTGTCTGGATCAATCGGTTGAATAGAAAGATCACTTTTTGTGTCATAAAAAGGAACAGTATCTGCTGATACTGGTTTGGATTGAGTTGCGTTTAAAGATACGTTTTTAGGTTGAGCAGGCTCCTTAAGTTTAGAAAGAAAAGATGAAGTGGCTGGTTGTGATGAATTCGCCTCATGTAAAGCAGAGTTGAACACCTGAGATGCACCGCTTGTTGGCTTAAAATAGAGAACAACGGCGACTAAGCCGACCAATATGAAAAGGGAAGCAATAATTTTCATCATTTAAGATCTCTGTTTTTTTGTTTATAGACATCTATATTTATTTTTGATTATTCGAAATAAAGTGCTATTTCTTAAGATATATTTCATGTGAAATTTCTATTTCATAAAATATATAAACATGAGAAAAGCTAAACTACCTTTTCCCGAATAAGCAAAAATACTGTTCTGCCCTGTACATTTATATTTCTGGCAGAATATGGTTCATAAAAGCGCAAAAAAGCACCTTATTCTCATAATAAGCAATAACTATGCCGTTAACTCCAATAAAAAATGGAAAAAGAATCATCTTTAGAGATATAGAAAAATAATCGTACTGAATGCTTATAGTTATTTTATTTCGGAAAATGAAAAATACTTAGCTCGTTTTAAATCATAAATTATCGATATCTATTTCACTTTATTATTAATATTTCTTCTTCTCCACAATTTCTCCCTTATGTGTTGATTGACTGTAATGCTGTTGTAACGTTTTGATGAAGGTGATTCCCAAGCGAATCAAGGTTTGACTATGATGCGATTGCGTTTATGAAATACCTCACTAAAAAGGTATATTCTTTGAAGGATATCGCAATGAAAATGATGAAAACAGCTATCGTGACTGCAAGTGTTCTTGCTTCTGCTTCTATTTTTGCACAAAGTGCGGGCGTTAATGCAGATGCCTCTGCCCAAGTTAATGTACAACCAGGTGGACTTGTTAGTGGCGTAGCCAATACAGTCAAAAATACTGCTCATACGGTAGATCATACTGCAAAACATGCTGGTCATGTCGCTGCGGACACTACAGTTAAAGCAACTAAAAAAACAACAGGTAAAGTGACTGAACTTTCTTCTGAAGCTGCAACAGGCACTAAAAATTTAGCTGTTGAAGCAAAAGCAGGGACAAACGCACATCTTAAGGCTGTAAAAACTAAAGTTGCAGAAAAGCAAGCTGAACAAAAAGAATTTACCGCTGAAAAACAAGCTGATGCTCAAGCGCGTGTAGATGCTGTTAAAACTCGTGTAGCTCAAAATCAAGCTGAGCAAAAAGAATTCGTAGCAGGCACTAAAGCTGATGCTCAAGCACAATTAAATGCAGCTCAACCAGCTCATGCAATTAATGCTCAAACTGGTGTAAATCTTGGCGTTAATGTTGCTCCAGTTGGAATTAGTGCGAATGCAAACGTAAATGCAGGTGCTCAAGGTTCTACACAAAAAACTGAAAAGAAATCTTTCGTTAAAGGCCTTCTTGGTACTAACTAATTCGTTATCAATAAAAAAAGGGCAATAAATTGCCCTTTTTTATTTACTTAAAATGAGTCATTTATTGCGTTTCAGTTAACACTAAACCTGCGCGTAGACCAATCTTTACATTTGGATTTGGAAATAAAATCCAGACCTGATCTTGCTCAACCACATAATGACCAGAAGGTTGCATCGCAATGGTTTCACCTTTGGTAAACGTTGAAAAGTTCGGAGCCTCAGCCGATAAATTCATTTGGAAATCTTCATCTTTTTTAATTAAAGAGTCAGATACCTGAAACACTCGAATTTTTGATTTATGTCGCGTCGGTAAAGCCAGCTTAGAAACTACACTACGAATGACTTCATCAATTGCAGCAAACTGACTCAAGTCATTTTGTCCAAATGGCAATGCCTTACCTAACTCTAAAGTTGCGCTCGCCGCTTTAAAACTCTCGCTGGTAAAATGTGTGAACGTTTTACCCGCAGCACGATGATAAACCAAAGCATCTAAATCGGCAGCCTCAAGACTTGCTGTCAAATCAGCATCATAGTCATGAGTTTGATAAGGCAACAAAGCAAAGGTCGGTAATAATGAAGCACGAATTGCTGTATGCAAATCATAGTGATAGCGCTTAGCCTCACTCGCACTTTCCTGAAAGAAAGTAGCAACTGCGTGTTCTAAAACCTCAGCTCGCTTTGATTCCTCAGTTACAGGTAGATTTTTATATCCACCACAAAACATTCGGTTTACATCATCATGCACATAACGCTTGCCTTGACGCATTGCATACGGATTACCCAATACAAGTAATAATCTCACTGCAAGTTTTAAGTGCCCAGTAAATAAATCAGTGCAAAGTTGAGACAACAACTCAATTGGTGCTGTTTCATTACCATGTACCCCTGCTGACAGTACGACAGCTTTGTCGTACTGTGTATGTGGCGTACATTCAAGAAGCCCCTCTCCTAGCCAGCGCCAAGAAAAGTTATCTTGTTTTCCCTCACACACGATAGGTTGCTCACCTTGCAAGGTTAATGCTAGAAAATCTTGCATGTCACCTCCTCATTATTTTTGGAAAGGATAAACCGAACCCAAACCTAAAATTTTGGTGAGCTCATCAAGTGCCATACGGCTTTCCATGAGTAGGTGCGGATCTGCTAAATCTTCTTGAGCTAAACGATCACGATAATGTTTATCTACCCATTGATTGAGCGTACCAAATAACTGATCGTTCATGAGGACTTTTGGATTTACAGCATTTAATTCTGTTTCATTTAATGCCACGCGCAAACGTAAACATGCTGGTCCACCACCATTACGCATACTTTCACGTAGGTCATACACCTGAATTGCATCAATTGGTGTACCCATTTGAATCATGTCACTCAAATAGCTCCACACCGCAGCATTTTGACGAGACTCTTCCGGCACAACAATCGTCATTCCGCCATCTGGACGTGTCAAAATTTGGCTATTAAACAAATAGGTAGCGACAGCATCATCTACAGTCACACGGTTTTCAGGTACTTCAATCGAAATAAAGTCTTCACCAATGCTTGCCATTTTTTGACGAATTTCAGCAAAAGCTTGATCTTGATTTAAAAAGGCATGTTGATGATGGAATAGAACCTGTTGGTTACTTACCGCGATCACATCGTTATGGAAAACACCCTGATCAATTACATCTGGGTTTTGTTGAACAAAAACGGTATGTGAATCATCTAGACGATGTAAACGTGCAATTGCTTCACTTGCCTCGCGTGTTTGACGAGCTGGATAACGCTTTGGTCCAGGTAAACCATTATTTAAATGTTGCTGACCATAAACAAAGACCTGAACACCACGCTTAGCATAATCACCACCTAAACGATTGTGATTTGCTGCACCTTCGTCACCGAACAAAGCCACTTGTGGTAAGGCTTCATGGTGTACAAAGTGACGTTCGTTTTTAAAAATCGCTTGTAAAACCTGACTTGTGGTTTCAGCTTCAATTGAACGGTGAAACTTATTGTTCAGGTTCGCCGCAGTAAAGTGTACACGTCCATCTTGGCTATCAGCCGAAGGTGAAACTGTCGCAGCATTTGCAGTCCACATTGGAGAAGCTGAACTTAAAGATGATAATAGCTCTGGTGAATAACGCATTGCTTGAGCAACAACACTAATGTCATCTCCAGTAAAACCTAAACGGCGTAACATTGGAACATGTGGGCGCTCATGCGGAGCAAGTACACCCTGCTTCATTCCCATGTCAGCCAAGGCTTTCATTTTTAATAAGCCTTGTTTCGCTGCCAATTTTGGATTCGAGGTGTTATTACGGTTTTTGGTTGATGCTTCATTACCAAAAGACAAGCCCGCATAGTGATGTGTTGGTCCCACTAAACCATCGAAATTTACTTCATATCCTTTCATTTTTTTCTTTCCCTAGTGTTTAAGGCAACACAATCCCTGGAGATAATTTTTCTGGCAAAGTTAAGCTTTCACTTTCAAGTGAAGCCATTGGCCAAGCACAATAGTCGGCAGCATAAAACGCGCTTGCACGGTGGTTACCTGATGCCCCAACGCCACCAAATGGTGCAGCACTTGAAGCGCCAGTTAATGGCTTGTTCCAGTTCACAATACCGGCACGTGCTTCAATGAGTAAGTCATCAAACAATTCGCGTTTTGGAGAAACCAAACCAACAGACAAACCAAAACGTGTTGCATTGGCAATTTTCAATGCTTCATCAAAGCTGTCATAACGTTGAATGGTTGTAAGCGGACCGAAATATTCTTCATCTGGAATACCAGCCACACCTGTCACATCAACAATACCCGGAGTAAGTAATGAGCTGTCTTCTTGTGGACGCGTCATTAGCAATAAGCTTTTTGCACCCAGCTCAAGTAACTTTTGCTGTGCATTCATCATGTTTGTTGCAGCAACTGATGAAATCACACCACCCATAAATGGTTGTTGTTCGTCATTCCAGCGGCCTACTTTCAGGTTTTTAGCAACTTCAACAAAACGTTGAATAAATGCATCACCTTCTGCACCATTTTTGACTAAGATACGGCGCGCACACGTACAACGCTGACCAGCCGAAACAAAAGCCGATTGAATAGTAAGGTTAACTACAGCATCAATGTTTTCGATTTCATCGATAATCAATGCATTATTGCCACCCATTTCAAGCGCAAGAATTTTTTCAGGCGCACCTGCCATTTGTTTGTGCAGGTGATAACCTGTGTTTGCACTTCCGGTAAACAATAGACCATCAATTTCATGTGAAGCAGCCAGTGCTTCACCAGTAGTACGCCCACCTTGAACCAAGTTCATCACGCCATTTGGTAAACCAGCCTGTTGCCAAAGTTTTACAGTTTCTTCAGCAGTCCACGGTGTTAATTCACTTGGTTTAAATACAACTGCATTGCCTGCAAGTAATGCAGGAACAATATGTCCGTTTGGTAAATGGCCCGGGAAGTTATATGGACCAAAAACTGCAAGTACACCATGTGGACGGTGACGTAAAGATGCAACACCATCTGCCATTTCAGTTGAGCTTTCGCCAGTACGCTGGTGATAAGCACGAATCGAAATTGCAACTTTACCAATCATTGACTGAACTTCAGTTAATGTTTCCCAAAAAGGTTTGCTGGTTTCTTGACTAATGACTTCTGCCAAATGTTTTTTATTTTCTTCAAGTAGCTTTGCAAACTTTTCTACAATCGCAACGCGTTCTGCAAAAGGTAAACGTGCCCATGTAGGAAATGCTGCACGTGCAGCTTGGCACGCTTTATCAACATCAGCAGCCGTAGCTTCAGCACCTGACCATACAGTTTGGTTATCAACCGGATTTGTTTTTACAAATGTTGTACCGCTGCCTTGTAACCAGACACCGTTTATAAATACAGAGTTTGACATCAGGAAACTTCCATAGGATTTAGTGATAACACACGAACAGCATGACCTTCTTGTACACCGAGTTTTTCAGCTTGTTCATGGGTTAAATTTAAATTGTTATCTACAAGATCAAGCTTCATTAACATAGCTCGATAGTCGTGATAGTTATCATTGGCAACGAGGTATTGTGTTTTCCCTACTGCTGCTTCATTGGTAATTTTGACATTTAAGAATTGGCTTTCTTTAACTGCACGCAACTCATCAATATTGGCTTCAATGGTTGGACCTGCATCAAAAATATCGACATATCCCTGATAGCGTAAGCCTTCGGACTCAAGCACATGATAAGCAGGCAGAGTATGTGGATGCATTTTCCCAATCACTTCTTGTGCAGACTTTGGTAATAGGTCTACATAGACTGGAAAACGTGGCATAAGTTCCGCAATAAAAACCTTTTGGCCAATTCCACTTAAATAGTCTGCTGTCGAGAAATCCATATTGAAGAAATGGTGCCCAATCGCATCCCAGAAAGGTGAACATCCATTTTCATCAGAAAAACCACGCATTTCAGCAATAAGCTTTTTTTCAAAATATTGCTTAAATGCTGCAATAAACATAAAACGGATTTTTGATAAGAATTTACCGTTTTGGTTTTCACGACGTTCTGGATCTAAAAATAATGTACAGAGTTCACTACTTCCTGTTCTGTCATTACTTAAAAATAATGTTGGTAATGCTTTATAGACATTTAATGCTTTTGAAGCGTGTACTTGTGTTCCTACATGAAAGTTGTACCAAGGTTCGATTAAACCTACAGCAACTTCAATTGCACTCACTCCAATAACACGTTGAGCTTCTGTATCTTCAAGGACAAACAAATAACCCTGTTCGCTCTTATGAACATTACCATTTAAAGTATTGCGAGTACGTGAAATTCGAGCCGAAAGCGTATCCATATTTTGTGGCAAGGAAGTCAGGCCAACACCCGACTTACCTGCTA
>Ga0157359_1000757_pt1 | contig 12312 bp, 3 predicted proteins | sample AttcapACBM3_FD_111482 | JGI IMG/M metagenome (GOLD analysis project Ga0157359, IMG submission 111482) | Fungus gardens microbial communities from leaf cutter ant in Botucatu, State of São Paulo, Brazil - Atta capiguara ACBM3 | ecosystem: Host-associated > Fungi > Mycelium > Unclassified ...
GTTCAACAACTGTGTTATTTCCTTTTTCACCAATTATCTTGTGAGTAAAAAGACAAACTATCTATGGAACAATTTCTCTTCTCCTACATTTGATGTTAACATTGGAGTGGGCCAAGGCTCTGTACTCTCTCCAATTCTATTAGCTCTTTATCTCTCTTTGTTTCTCTATATTCTTGAAAAACATTCAAAAAATCTTAATATTCTAGTCTCTATTATTTCTTTCATTAATGATAGGCTCTTCATTTCTCAGAGCAAATTATTTTACATTTCTAACAGCTGCCTTTTTTGTAGCTACAATGTCATGACAAAGTTGCTCGAGAAGTTTGGTCTTATAGTAGAGCACTCCAAAACTGAAGTATTCTACTTTAACAGATCTCACAGCATTTTTAACCTCCCTCCTCTTGACCTCATGCCTATAGGAGGCACCATCTTACAACCCAAGAACACATGGAAATATTTGGGCTTTATTTTTGATAGGAAACTATCATTTCATCAACATGTTGACTTTTATTCCAACAAAGCAATGTCTATGGTCAAATGTATGAAGATCCTTGGTAACTCAAACTGAGGTATCAATCCATTGCAAAAGCATCTTTTATATAAATTGTGTGTCCTTCCCATCATGCTATACAGGTTCCAACTTTGGTTTTACAATTACGCTCTCTTATTGTACCCCTTGAAAATATTAGAGAAAATATAAAGAAGAGCTGCCATATAAATCCTAGGGGCTTTCAAAACCTCTCCGTTATTTGGCATTGAAGCCATTGTGGGACTTATACCCATTAAACTTTATTTCTGGAAACTTGGTAGAAGATCGCAACTATGAGTACACTCACTTTCTTCCAATTATCTTATCCAAACTCTCATAGATTCATCTCATAGTGGATCTATTCCTCAACATCCAAACTCACTTAACTCTCTCACCAGTCATCAGCAATCCCTCATCAAAAGCCATATAGTGGATATAGACAATAGGCTTAACAGAATTTTCTCTTCTTTTTTTCCTCTTCATTCTGAACTTTTTCCTGGCCATAGAGTCATTGACAATTTCTCAGATCGCTTTGTTTTTAATTTACATAGCAAACAGAAGGACAATAAAACTTGCACTCACCAACTTGACAACATGGTCATTGAGGTATCAAGTTCCCTGTCTACTGCTATAGTAGTCACAGATGCTAACATTAAGAATGAAGTTGCTACATCTATATCACATATACACACTCACAATAACCCCATTGCCAAGACTGTCCACTACATGGTTTATGTCACTAGTACTGAAGCTGAACTCTTTGCCATTAAGTGTAGTATCAACCAAGCCTCAAATCAAGATGGCATTTCCAAGATCATTGTCATCACCAATTCTATTCATGTGGCCAAAAAGATCTTCGACCCATCCTCACATCCCTTTCAAATCCATTCAGTGGCCATACTCACTGAACTTTGACAATTCTTTCTTCAACACCACAACAACTTCATTGAATTCTGGGAGTGTTTTAGTCATCTCAACTGGTCTCTCCACAAAGTGGTCAATAAAGAAACCAAGGCCTTCAATCCCACTCTGCTTTTCCCTAGCAAAATATCATGGGACTTCAGCAAGAAAAACAAATGTGATGATATCTTAAATGTCTGAAAGATAACTTTCCAAGCTTTGAATCTCAAAGGGAAACTATTCCTTGACTTACTTGATAATGATAACAACATCATCAAACCTTCTTACACCAAGGGAGGATCTTGGCTTAAAGTCTTTAGTCATTCAAACTCTGTGTGTGTGTGTGTGCTTCATGAGCAATTACTAACTATGCTCCAATTGGCAAGTATAGACTTAGATTCTTTTCTAGGGAGGAATTTCAATGTCTATGTGGTTCATATCCTATTGAATCAAGATGTTACATTCTACATAAATACAATAGGTTCAATGGATACTAAAATCCTAGAAGAGACTCCTTAGCCCATTTTGTCATGTTCTTGGTAGCTAATCCGAGTGTGTTTGCCTTTACTAACAATATTCCTCTATCAGTTACAACTAGATCTCATAATTAGTATTTATGTCTCTTTTAGTTTAGCTTCAATTTTTTTTTTTCCTTTTTGTCACTTCCTATCTCTGTTTATATTTCCATGTTAGTCTGCTTCTTTTGTAAGTAGCTACAATGTAGCTACCATGGTCTGCCCTCATGCTCCATGTAATAAATTGTTGATTTTTTTAAAAAAAAGAACAGTTTTTAATATATTTGTGACCTTTTATACTTATTTAATTTGCTCTTCAAAGCTAGTTCTAAAGCTGAAAAGTAAGTTTATTTAAGAAAGAGACCTTAAACTCATTGTATTACAAGGCATTTCTCAAGAAGTATCTTTGCTTCTTTTGTCTCTAGGAATGTTTCTTCTTTTGTCTTAGCTTTATCTTCTTTGAGAGAAGGATATGAGTTCAAACTCTAAGATGCTTACTGCTCCAAGAGTGACTATAGGCAGACTCTCCTCCAAGAAAGTACCTTCTCTTAAGCTTTCTATTACTTCTTCTGCCTCAATTTCTGAGGAAAAGCATCTATTATAAGCTGAGATAACCAAATATCTGTTGAGAAGGGCAGAAACTTGGTTTTTGGAATAAAAACTACTCTCAAAAGTGCCCAAATATCTCAAGCTCCTATGCTTAGACTATTTAACCTAATCTATGGATTAGCTGAGTCATTCTTCAAATTAGGAAATAGCAACATTACTAAAATATGAGATAATGACTGTAAGAGAACTGTCAACTCTGATCTTCAATCTCTGGTAATAAAAACACAGAGTTTATCACACAATCTCCACTACCTCTGTCTGCAAACTCCAGTTCTTATCCATATTCATATCTTTATCTTTCTGTATTCCTGACCATTATCAGATGAGTTCTTTCTAATTTCAGATATTGTTCTTGATATTTCCATTAGTGTCTCTAATCATCTGGAGTAATCATTCTAGTCTTATGTTAGTATTGTTCTGCTTGATTTCTATGAACTGGTAGAATACTTAAGATAGCTGTTGTCTTTAGAAAACCTTATTCTGTTCTCTTAGGTTTCTCTGGAGGTAAGTTATGTATTAGATATTACTCATTAATAAACTTAGATTTCTCTAGAGTTGCAATCTTTACTAAATTACTGTAGTTTTCATCTAGTATTAGACATATTTTATGCCTTGTTATCTTAAACAGCAAAACAAAATTATTATATTAGAGATTTTAAAACATTCTTGAGTTTGGTAGTCTAGAATTGCTTACTCTTATGTTATAATTCAAACTTAAGAGTCAGAGAATAAAAAAAAACCTTATATTGGATTAATACAAGAGAACTTGATGGAGTTCCAAGTACAAAAGTGTCTACTTTATATATGCTAGACTACTGGTCCATGCTATACTAATCTTAGCCTATCTTAAAAGCTATGTATATTATATACTATTAACATGTGGAATGACATTAATCTTCTATGTTCTTCTGTATAATATGCAATTGTGTGACACTATATCACATCATGTAACAAATTTGTGACAGTCATGTGTGATATCATACTAATCCCTAATCCTAATTCTAAAAAGTTAAAATAAAATAAAACAAGAAGAGAAAATGAAAATAAATAGAGTCTACTATTTTTGACTCTGATATCTTATGTCTTAACCTCCCTTATTCTTTTTTACTTCTTATATAATATTATTTCCAGAATAACCTTACAACCCTGTCAACATAGATAAGGTACTGAACCTTCTGCAATATCATCTAGAAAAAGTAGCTAAGTATTAGTATGTCTTAGAAATTTTAACTAACAACATTCTTGCAAGTTTTATAACTTAACTCCATAACTTACAGACTTTAGTACCTAACTCTATTCTTGCATCCATAAGTATACCTCCTCCTATACCCTCAAAACCTTTCTGCCCAGATAATTCTTTTCTACCAAAGAATTCATCATATTGTCTATGATCTAATATACTTTTACTCATAGACTTTAGTAGAGGTTACCAAATGGATTGAGTCTTCATAAGTGCTCACTTTCTGTTAGGTAAGAAATATGTCCAGAAAAGAAAACCATTCATAGGAAAATTATGGAAGACATCAAAAAAACATAAAAACATTATCCAACACATATAGATATAGATTATGAGTAACCTTGGTTTCAGCAAATATACTGTGCTTTTGTATATTATAACAATTATATTTGAGAAGAGTAGTTAATTTTCAAGCTTAGGAACTATAGAATATCTATATATTTTAAATACTAGTACTAAGACTATCCAAGGATTGAAAGAGATAGATAACTACTCTAGATACACTAAATTTCTTAGAAATTAGGTCTGGAGTTCCATGGAGATCATGAGAAACCATGTGTTCAGTAATAGAGTGATCAGATATGAAAAAGAACCAGATAGATCTATACTAAAAGAGAATAAGTAGACTCAAAAGAATATATTCTCTTCTACAGATGTTTGGAGTAGATCAGATGCTAGAAAAGTGATAGAATTAGATAAATTGGCTATATTTGGATGGGTGTGTGACATTCTCTATATATCTGGTATTTTATAGACTAATTTAGCAGAGATCAAAATAAAATCTTTTAAATGGTGTTCTTTTTCAGAAGTAGCTGAGTTACTAAGTGGTCTAAGAATCTGTTTAGAGAGAAGTCATATACCAGAGTTTGAGGAGCTCTTTTGTACTTACTTTTTCTCTATTAATGCCAAAACTAAAGCTATCAACAAACTTGAGAGAACTTTTTACTGTAAAGATAGCTACTTGGTAGAAGATTATCTAAATGAATTCTAGGCCCTTATATCTGAGGCTGGATATACAGATCCTTATACCATCATTGTTAAGTTCAGAAAAAGCCTATACACTACTATCTAAGATAAAATAGCTATTTTGTTAATATAATGACCAGAAAATCCTAATTTAGGCATATAATTTGAGGCTGCAAGACATATAAATCAAGCAAGGCAAGCCAATGGGATCTTTGAGTTGAATTAGAAAATATTTCCTGTCTCCAATACTAATCTCTGATCTTTACTTAACTAAGGTTTGTTTCCTACTCTCTTTCTTGTCAACCAACATTCTCCATCATCCTAACATTCCAGTACTAGTACTCTCTCTCTTCTATAGGCAAGATATAACTTTTCTTTGCATAAATCTCTCCTCCAAATCAATTATGTGATCTCACATCTTTTTCATTAGCATCTTTTCACTTGCTTTCTTTTCAAAGACCTTAATCCACTTATGAAACTATTCTGGTACCAACTTCTTTACTTTTTCCTCTGATCTTGCTATCTTCTCTTTATTATCCCAAATTTCCCACTCCTTTACCACTCTCTTTATTTCCATCATCTTTTCTTTCTTTTACTTTTTATTTTTCTCCTTTTCTTCTTTCTTCTCTTCTTGTTCTTTCTTTGTCTCTTCCTTCTTTTACTTTTGCCACTCTGATTTTCCTTACTTTGGCCTCCACTGCTTTCTACATTTATTTGGGTACCTTTTCATCACTACATGCAAACTTTGCTTTCTATCTGTCAAAGAATATTACCACTATAGAGATTTGAACTATATCATTCATGACTACTCTACAAAATTAGATGTGCAGCAATTAATGGAGAATCTGAACATCTTGAAAGATAGAACAACTAGTAGTTTGTGTACCTCAGTCGCTTGTAAATAGGTTTGCTGTACTTTAGGTAAAAGAATATACTAAAGATAATAACCTCTCTGATACACCTGTATATTTACTCTATATAGAAACTCTGTGGATTACTTGATATCCTAAGTGGGAGAAGAGGCTTTTTCAGCAATTTACAATTAGTGCTCTTAATGCTCAGGAAACTTTGCTATATTTACCCATTTCTTTGGAGACCACAGATATATCAAAACTTTTATCTGTGCATGCACTAGTAAACTTTAAAGCTATGAGAACCTTTATCAACCAGAGTTTTGTAGTAAAAACTCTCTTAGTCTGTATCAGTATACAATATTAATGGCATTATAGATAAGACTAGTTAGATCTCAGAAGTAGTAGATATTGTATTTTACTACAAAATACACTTGGAGCAAAGCTTGTTTGCTATCTTTAGTTCAGGGAAGTAAGACTTGATTCTTGGTTTCACCTAACTCAAGACTCACAACTTAGAGGTTGTTATAATCTGCTATTCCACTCATTAGTCTGGTTATTAAAATATCTAGAGATCAAATAAATAACAGATAAAAGCATTGAAAATCTGTCACTCTAGCCCATTTTCTGCTTTGGTTGACAACTTGAACAATATGCTCTCCAGTTCTGTTACAATTGATCCCTTATATCTTTAATATAGCTAGCTCATAAACTATAGGTATTGAAGTGACTTCTTTATAACTTAATGATTGGCTGTATCTCATGGTACCCCAGTCAGTGCCTCATGCAATATGTTATAGTGTGCTAGGACACTAGTATTTTTCTTTTTCTTTTATCTATTTTTTTTGATTTAATATCTCTTTTCTTTTGATTTTCTTTTCCTTTTTATTTTTGACAATGAAGAGGCATGTGACTGCAGTCACATGACACATCACATAATGTGAGATCATAGGTCTAGACTTTGGGAGAAGGAACTGGAAGGATAATATCAGAGTACATATATACAGTATGGTGTTCTTATTGAAGATATAAGAATGAGGTATGGACAATGCATGTACTTTAGGGCAAGGTTAAATTAGTGTTAGCATAGACCATCTATAACTTATATAAATAGGACAGCAATTCAGCAGAGACTTCTTATTGAGTTCTCTTGTGATTCCCACAACAATATCCATCTTTGAGATTTATTGTTTATGTCTCTATTAGTTTTTGTGACTAGTAGTTGCTACAACACAATAGGTGTTGTTTCCTTATATAGCTGTAAATACACTCTTGTATTCTTATACTTTACCAATTGATCATCTCTCTACTTCTTACTCAATTCTTTGCCTAAGTTACAACCTAAGCCAAGCTAAATATCACAACAAGTTCTGCAATACCTAATAAATATATAAAAAAGTTGAGAGACTGAATTTACATGATCCACCTACTTTCTGAATTGTTAGACTTAGATCTCTATGCTATAGCCACTCTTTTACAATACCTCTTGGAAACATTTCAATAAAATTAGACCATAAAGAAAAATACCTTAATACTTTCTCTCATGTTCAGCATTTTGAGTTGGTATTTATAGAGGAGAACTTTGATGTACTTCTAAACCACTGCAGATAGAATCATGCCATTAAATTAGTATTTGAAGCTAAGTCCAAATCATCCAAAATATATCTGTTGTTATCTATAGAGTAGATAGAGCTTAATGCTTTTCTAGCTAAAAATTTCTACACTAGTAGGATATACTTCAAGTTTCCTGTGGCTGCACCAGTATTCTTTGTCAAGAAAAAAGACAGTTCTCTCTAGTAGTACAAAACCATAAGACACTCAATAATGTAAAAATCAAGAACAAATACCCAATTTCCCTGATCTTTAAGCTATTTTACAACTTTGAAGTGCTAAGTATTTTACCAAACTAGATATTTGCTGGAGTTTTAACAATGTTTGTATTAAGCCTGGAAATGAGTAGAAAGCTGCTTTTTGATACTAATCAGACTTTTTAAACTCTTGGTAATATTCTTTGGCATAACTAATAGCCCAGTAATTTTTCAAATAATAATGAGCAATATTTTTCATAACTTCATAGCAGAGAGTATTATAATTGTCTACTTGGATAATATCCTGATTTTTACTCAGACTTTGGAAGAATACCACAAAGTAATCTCTAAAGTTTTGGAAGTATTAGTAGAGCACAAGCTATATCTTTGTATTGTAGCAACTACTAACTAAAACATACTAAGTAGTCTTATATCACAAGAATCTCATAGAAATTACAAGAGAACTTAACAAGAAGTTCCCAATGTATTTCTATATTATATATACTACTATTACAAGTTCTATCCTAAACTACATGTATCATCCATAAGTTTACCATACTGTTACTACAAGGCAAACATGTTATAGCCATACTCTAGATGTTATTGTTTTAGTTCCTTAACATCATATTATATAAAACATCATATAACTGCAGTCATGTGTCTCTTCATTGTTCAAGAAACAAGAAAAAAAGAAAAGAAAAGAAAAAGAAAAATCAAATCAAAGAAAATAGATAAAAATTAAATTAAATTATAAGAGTTCAAGCATGTTATAACACTTTAGCTCAAAAAATGTGAATTTGACAGGCAGCAGATAAGATACCTAGGTCTAGTCATATCAGAAAATCAAGTGAAAATAAATTTGATAAAAGTAGCTAGAGTTTATGACTAGCTAATTTCTAGAAACTATATTAATCTACAAGAATTTCTTGGCTTTATCAATTTTTACTAGAGGTTTATCTACAGATTTTTGAATATAGCATGCTCTCTCTTTGATCTCACAAAACAACAGTACCTAAACATAGACTACTAGCCAACAAGATACTTTTAAATCACTAAAAACAGCAATCATTTTTATATTTGTTTTGACTTTCTCTGATATATCTATACTATTTCAGATAAAGACAAATAGTTTGGACTTTACAACCAAAGTTGTGCTATTTTAAGAATCCAAGGCAGATAGTAAGTAATATCTAGTAGTATTCTTTATGTTATGATTTAAAACTTGTAAAGTCAGAAAAAGAACCTCATAATAGAGTTTTTAGTACAATGTATCTACTTAATATATACTAGACTAATGATCTATACTATATGAGTTTGAGTCTATCCTAAAGACTATGTATATTATATATTATTAATATGTGGTATAATAATATTCTATTAAACTCTAAGTCTGAAAATAAGAGAATAAATTGAAAAGAAAATAGAAATAAGAAAATAAAATAAAATAAATAAAGTCTACTATTTTTAACTCTAATACTTCAGCAAGTCTCTCTCACTGGTTGAACACAATTACAAAAGTCATAACAAGAAGATATTAATGAGTATTTATATTTTTAAAAAATAATAGTATTTCCTTAAAGAAATAGCAAACTCTATAGAAATTTGAATAGATCACCAGAATTTGAAGTACTTCATAATGGCCAAGAAGCTCAACTGAAGGCAAGCTTATTAATTCCTATATTTGGTAAGATTTGATTTTATACTATATTATTGTCTAGATAAGTCTATAGGTAAACTAGATACACTTTTCTATTAACTAGATCATAGAGATAGGCCATATAACAATGAAAATGTAGTCTTGCTTAAGCTAGAGTTTTTAGCAGCTTAAGTAATGGCATCAAGATGGGCAAATCTAGCTTTGAGATAAATATCTATGATCAATTATATAGAAGAAATTTGGATCAAGTATAGAAACTTATTTGGAAATAAATATGAACACCTATGAGGTTAAGCAAGATATCTGGCTGTGGATCAAGCTTGGAAGCTTATCTATGAATTGGTAACATAATCTTGGATGATAACTTTGGTCTGAACTTATGTATTATACCATTCTCTGTCATGTGGTTGTAATTTTAGATAATAAGATATTAGAGAGACTAACTAATAGCTTAGTTGGAAAAGTGAGAGGATAAGTGTTGGAAGATTCTTGGTTAGTTCTTAGTTAATTTCCAGACTGAATACTACAGAATATTTACTTAGTCTTCAAATACTAAGTCTATATAAGATAACTAGGAGTTTAGATAATAAGTTGCTAAGAGATAAAACAAAAGGGCTGATTTGTATGTGAACAAGCATAGATATGGAAGTATATCTAGATATAGTTAGAGTTCTAACCAGAAATATTTTAAAAGTCAGTCTATATTAGATAAAAGAAGTGATATTTAAAAGTAAAAAACAAGGATTTTTAATAGATATCTAATATAACAATCAAGTTGGTCACTAAGAGGAACCTGTTAGAAATAAATACAGGGAATTCCATCTATTTTTATTTCTTTTTACTTTTCTATTTTCTATTTATTTTATCTTCTTATCTAGAACTTAGGATTGAGGTTAATATGACATGACATATAACTGTCACAAAATTTCACATGACATGACCAGTATTACAAGTCACAGTCACATAATTACATATCACAGAAAAACATAGAAGATTTCAGAATGATAATATCATACTACATATCTTTTAAAATAGGCTAGGTTTAGTATAGCATACTATTAGCCAAGTATATATAAGGTAGACATTCTATAACTAGAACTCCATTGAGTTCTCTTATATTACCCAATATAAGGTTGTTCTTTCACTTTAGCTCTTAAGCTTAAGTTCATAATAAGCTAACCTTGAGTAAGTTGAAAGGTTTTAACAAGAAAAAACCATTGAACTTACAAAAGTGTGACTTGAAAGCTAGAAAGATTACAGATAGAACTTTTCAGAAAGGATAGCAGATTTAGAAGTCTAATAATACTATCAGGCATAGTTTACATAAGAAGATGAAAGTCTATAGTGTTGGCTTGAAGATATATTAGATATGAAAACCTATACTAGATATATAGTAATATAAGCTTTCTAGAATAACCTTAACTTTAGCTTATATACTATACTATTTGTCTTCCATATAGTTATAACTTTAGAAAATAGATCAAAGTTCAAACAAAGTAAGTATTTGTAATAGTATATTACTAAAGAATATTGGAGATAAATTTCAATTTAAATAGTCAATTATCAGACTAGCAAAATACAATATAACTACTAGTCTTATATATAAGTATAAAATAAATCAAAAACTTGGAGGTTTCAGAGTATAGCCCTGAGTAGAGATTTTAGGTGTAAAATACTGAAAAAAGTCAAATAGGAAAATTAGAGGAACTCTACTATAGAAAGCTAAGTTAGAAAGAAGTACCTCTACTACGGAAGATAGTATACTTGTAGAGTTTAAGATTGAGTACAACACTGCCATGGAGAACATGTTATAGAAATAAGACTATTATAGAAGTGTTAAGTATGGTTCACACTTGAAGGTGAAAGTTCACAAAGTTGGCTTGGAAATATACAGAGTATAGGAACTCTATGCAATGAGCTCAGTAATGTAAACTTTGTCAGAATGATCTTGTTCCCAACTTATGTACTGTACCTGTTACAAGCCATATAGTCACAATTTCAGAGGATGGCCTTGTCAGGAGTTTTAAGAAGAGAAGTAAAGCATGTTACCATTAATATCAGAGATTTAGCATCAACTTTAGTTGATTATCAGGCTAGCTATTACAAAGTAATTACTAGCCTTAAATATATAAAGTAGTAAAAGGAGTAATTAAAACAGATCTCCAAGTAAGTGTTTCATACTAAATAAGAGTTCATATTGGAAAGAAGAAAACTCCACATAAAGTCTGAGTAATTTTGTGGAGTTTGAAGAAGATAATTAGGTAATGGAAATAGATAAAGATAATTATGGATTTTAACTCAAATAAAGCTAAATAACCATGGAAATTTGATGGAATTAAGTCTATTATAAAGTACCAAACCACCAATGGAGTTTTGGGCACAAATAAAGCCAAATAACTACAGAAATTTAATGTTACATTAAAGTTGGACATATCTCAGAGTTTAGTTGGAATATAACAAGAAGACAGACTTTTACTGAGATTTAAGTGAGATATCACTACTATAAAGGACAAGTTTTTGAATGAGTAAACTTAGCATATGACATATATAAGTTGTAGCTACAATTGCAAACTTCCACCAGGAATTTGGTGAATATGCTTCAAGTTACATTAACTGTACTTTTTGAATAGAATACAGCTCAGTTACTTAGTACAGCTATTTTGTTAGTGTACATCTTAAGTACTAGTCTTATAGATAATTCCTTGTATCATGGTGTACCTGAACACTAACATTTTTATTTTCTTTTTATCTATTTTTCTTGATTTAATATTTCTTTTCTTTTGATTTTCTTTTTCTTTTTTCTTTTTTTTTCTTGGACAATAAAGAGACATGTAATAATAGTCACATGATATATCACATGATGTCATAGGTTTGAAATGGAGTAGAAGAAACTAGAACAATAATATTAGGAAATATGTTTATCTTGTAATAACAGTATGGTGGACTTGTGAACAACATGTATATGTTAGTATTGTGACAACCACTTATCACAAGGACAAATGATCACACAAACGGTAAATTTCTTAGAGTGGATATTAAGTGGGAATTTCACAAGAAAACTTGACAAGGAGCCTCTTCTTAATTAGAGTCCTATTTATACAAAGTCCTCATGATTTGTGCTACTAATAATTAGCCCTGCTCTTATGTCCATGCTTCTTCCTCATATTTGCCTCAATGTCAAGATCGTCGATGGTAGACTTGACTTTCATTTTCACTTTTATTTTTATTTTTCTATTTTTA
>Ga0157359_1000758_pt1 | contig 12307 bp, 15 predicted proteins | sample AttcapACBM3_FD_111482 | JGI IMG/M metagenome (GOLD analysis project Ga0157359, IMG submission 111482) | Fungus gardens microbial communities from leaf cutter ant in Botucatu, State of São Paulo, Brazil - Atta capiguara ACBM3 | ecosystem: Host-associated > Fungi > Mycelium > Unclassified ...
TCATCATAGACTAATAATATAACTACTTTCTATATCTTATCTTATTTCACTATAATCTGTTCTCAAGTCTGTCCACACTTTTGTCTTATAACACAAAGTATCTTCTATATGTCTGATTGGTATATAAGACTAGTAATTACATTATAATTCACTAGTCTGATAATTGACAAAGATAATCTTTATTGAACTCAATTTCTAGTGTTCAACAGCAACATACTCAATCAGTACTCATTTCTATTTTAGACTTCATTTATTCCTCTTAAGTTACAACCATCCAATAGACAAATAGCACAGCATATAAGCTGAAGCCAAGATTATTCTACAAGTTCACACTACCAAGCTCTTTTTACAAAATTTACATACTCTATGCATTTCCAAGCTAATCCCATAGATTTTTATCTTCTAATATGAACTATACTTGACAAAGTTACAATAAGATCTATATTGTTGATAGTGTGAGTAATATAAGGGTTAGGAGAAGTGGATGCAGTAGTGAATTGATAAGCTATTTGAATGAGTTTCTTAATATTGGTATACTTTGAAATGTCAATTTGGAATTTTATCCCTCTTTTTTATTGGTTTTGACTCAAAATCTTCATTCAATAGTCTTTAATTATCTCTTTAGCATGTAGCAACCCTATTTTTACTATCCATTGATTATGCTTGTTTCCATAACCTTTCCAGTGAACCAAAAATTACATATTATATCCTTGTTTTCTATGATTCCATATCTCTTCTATCTTGTATTCTTTTTCTTTATTAATAATATCTAGTAGTAGTGCTAGATCTATGTATTGTTCCTTAAATTGTAGTTCTTTGCATCATATAAGCAAGTATTTATTAAACATGTTGTGAATCACCAATCTTTCTGGTAGTTCTAGCTAAAAAACTACTTAGCTAATATTCTTCATTGTTAAAAACTTAAGATCTTGAGTCAAAAGAACAACCTTAGATCAGGTAATTACAAGAGAACTCAATAGAATTCCTAAGTATAATGTATCCTACTTGTATATACTAGACTGATGGTCTATGCTATATGAAATTCAGCCTACTCTAAAGACCATACAAATTATATGCTATTGATATATAGTATAAGATTATTGTTCTGAAATTTTCTATGTTCTTTTATAATATATAATCATGTAATCATGACACTAAGTTATGCTATGTGACAATATATGACAGTGACATGTGACCATCACATTAACCCTAACCCTAAATAAAATCAAAGAAAAAGGAAAAATTAAATTAAATTAAAATAAAGTTCAATATTTACAACTCTAACATTATATCTCTCCAAGATTTCTTTGGAGAAACTTGACTCTCTTTTCTCTTTTATCTCACTCAGTTTCTTTATAACTTTTTTAAATATTCCTTCTCAAACTTTTTATTATTCTATCCAAACAAAATCTTTACCATATACTTTTCCAATAACTCACTCCTCCTAAATTCTTTATTATTTGGATTCAATTTAACCTTTCACATTTTTTATATCCTCTCTTGTCTTCTAACTTCTGCTTCTATTCTTCCTTCAAACTTATCTATCAATTCCTTTGCATTTTCCAAATCTTTCTCTTTTTTCCATATATTGTTTTCTATTATAAACTCCTTCCATCTCACCAAATACTTTATTACTCCCCTTACTTTTTGTTTATTTCAAATTTTCTCCACTTTCCACTCCTTTACTCTATTTACTTCTATTAGGTTTAGTTTCTCTACTCTTTGTCTCTTTATTAGCTCTCTATATCTCTCAACTCTACTAATGTTTACTACTAGATGAATCCTCATAGAGGTTGGCAGTTTCAACTTCACCATGTTTTTTAATACTACTTCCTCTATTTTATATAGCCTATATATCTTTCTGTCAACTTCTTTACTGGTCTCTCTTCAAATACTAAATTTCTTGTACTCAACATCATCTTATCATCTTTCTTTTAATCTTCTACTTCTCTTTGTCTCCTATTCACTTGTTTTTTCATGTCTTTCTATATCTTTCTTAATATTGCTTTCACTTTCTCTTGTAATTTCTTCATCATTTCCACAAATCTGTTGCTTTCTCTACTTTTCTCTTCTTCCTAATATCTATCCCCATTCTTAATTCTTAATTCTCTTTATAGTTTGCTATAAAATATAAAACCTTTGTTGCTACATAAATCTTGTTGTTCACCATAAACTCCATTGTTGCTAACCACTCTAGCCAATCTCTCTGCCTATACTTTGTGAAGAACCTCAAGTACTATTCTAACTCTTGGTTTATTCATTCTGTCTGCTTACCTATTTGTAGGTGGGATACTATTAATCTCATCTCTATTCCTAACATTCTGTTTAACTCCTTCATCAATTCTGCTACAAACTAAGGTTTTTTGTCTGATATGACACTTTCTGGTAATCTATGCAACATCCACATATTATCTCTAAATAATCTCACTAGTTCTTCCACTAATATTTCTTCTGTAGTTGCCACAAAATGTGCCATCTTTGACAACCTATTACATACTACTAATATTGCATTCTTTCTTGCCACCAATGGCAACTTTGTAATAAAGTTTACTGTCAAGTGTGTTTACAGCTTCTCTAGTACTTTATTTGTCATCAACTTACCTACTAGTACTTCTGTTCTATTTTTCATCCTCTGATACAAATTGCATCCTTTTATATATTTCCCTATATATTTTGTTATTCCAGTCCACTAGTAATTTCTTGTTACCAACTCTAACATCTTTCATCTATCTCTATGTTCTGTTACTGGCACATCATGATATAACCAGATAATTTCCATCCTCAACTTCTTATCCTTTAGTACATAAAATTTTCATTTCTTCAATATTAAACCTTTTTCAATCTTCTACTTGTCTCCTCAAATTTCTTACTCTTGTCTTTTTCATCTCTTCTACTACATTTACTACTTCTTATCAGGTACAGTTTACACTAGGGGATAAAAGTTTATAAAGTTGGCTCAAAAGTATGAACTTGTAAAACAGCCTTGGCTTCAGCTTATATGCTGTACCATCTATTTGCCATGTGATCACAACTTCAGAGAATTAAGTGAAGTCCGAAATAAAGATGAGTACTGATTTGGTATGTTACTATTGAATACTAGAGATTGAGTTTAATAAGAATTATTTTTGTCAATTATCAGACTAGTAAATTACAGTATAACTACTAGTCTTATATACAAGTAAGAGATATAGATACTTGAGATTTCAGTGTATAACCCTTATTTGTCAGAGTTGAAGATAGTGGACATTAACTTTTTTTTCTTTTTCTTCATTTTCTATTTTGGGAACTTAGGGTTAGGGTTAGTATGACATCACACTGTCACATACCAATCACATATCATATGAATGATGTCACAGTCACAATCACATGATCACTTGCTACATTGAAAGGATGATATCATACAATATATATGATATATGCTGACCTTAAGACAAATACATGGCTGTTTAGGGTAGGCTAGAAGTAGAGTAGCACAGACTATAAGGTTTCAGTATATAAGGTAGACAATTCTGTACAGAGTTCTCTATTGAGTTCTCTTGTATAAACCCTATACAAGGTTTTTTTTCTTAATCCACTCTATGATCTTGAGATCATAATACTATTACTCTAAGTGAAAGTTTCAGTAGTGAAACACTAACAGAAGTAAGATAGCAGAATTCTGCCATAGAAGACTAAGTTCAATAAAAGTATTCTTATTATAGAAGACTGAATATCTGGATTGTTACATTACTGTTATAGAAACATGTTGTAAAAAGGATAGCTATCACAGAGAATGGGCTTATGTTGTGAATTTTGGAATGACAGCATCATTATGGAAATGTGTCTTCAGAATGGGTGGACTTGACATATAATACTTCTCTATCTTTTTCTCTTGCCATTTTTATTTTTTTCTTTATTACCTTCTCTGGTTCTTATCTCCTACTTAATCTATCTGTCTTCTCTATTTTTATTACTGGAACATGTTTTAGAGTAAAATCAAATCTATGATCTATCTAGACCTTGAACTTGAATTTAGCATCTTCTAATAAATATTTCCAATTTTCTAAACCTCTAATCACTACTAACATCTCCTTGTCATATATCTCATAATTTCTCTCTGTCTTATTGAGAGATTTTGAGAGGTAGGCCACTAGCCATCACTTTCCATCACTATACTCCATAGATAACACTCCTCTTGTTGCATAATCTGATACATCCACCTCTATTCTCATCTTCTTATCTAAGTCTAGTACTACTAAAATTAGTTCTATTGTGAGCCTTTTCTTCAGTGTCTTAAATGACTTTTCCTGCCTAATTCTTTATCCCCACTTCTACTCTTTTCTTGTCAACTCATGTAATGGCCTTGCTATTTTCACAAATTCTTCTATAAACCTCCTATAATAGTTTGCCAGCCCTAGAAGCTTCTGTATATCTTTAACTGATTTAGGAACTAGCTAATCCAACACTGCTTTTACCTTTTTCTCCTCCATCTTTATTCCCTCTGGTCTAATTACTACTCTCAAAAAGTCTACTCAAAAAGTCTACTTCTCTCACTTTCCACTTATATTTCTCTAGTTTTATATATAAGTAATTTTCTTCTAATCTCCTCAATATCTCTGTTACTAACTCATCATTCCCTTGTTCTATTTATATTCCTATCATTATATTGTTTATTATATTGTCTATGAAACTTCCCACCTTCCTTATATTAATCAAGTCTCTCAGTAACTCATTCATTATGGTCTGGAATATAGCCAGTGAATTTTTCAAACCAAAAAACATAACTGTAGGTTCAAACAACTCTTCTGATGTTGTAAAGACTAGTTTCCACTCATTCCTCTCCTTTATTCTCATGTTGTTATAACTCTACCTCAGATCTATCTTTTTAAATATTTTCTTGATCCCAATATTCTCAAGTGACATCTGAAATAAGTAGCAGTGGATAATTATTCTTCACCATTCACTCATTGAGATATCAATAATCTTGTACTATTCTTTTCTTTCCATTCTTCTTCTCTACAAAAAACACTAGTGCTATTTTAAGGCAACTTTAAAGATCTGATATATCCTTTTCTCAATTGTTCTAATATGAATTTATGCATTTCTTCTCTTTCTTCTCTTGACAATGAATATATATTTTCTTTTTTCAGCACAAATCCTTTCTTTAAGTCTATCACATAGTCCCATATCTTTCTTGTTATTATTCTCTCACTTTGCTTTTTTCCAAAAATCTTGATTTATCTGTGGAATCATTCCAGTACTAATTTCTTTGCTTCCTCTTCTGATCTTACTGCTTCTTTCTCCTTATCCCAAATTTCCCATTTCTCTACTACCTTCTTTACATCTATTATTCCACTTCCTTTTATCATCATCATCATTTTTTGTTCTTCTTTCTTCACTTCTCTCTCTTCTTGCTTCTTTCCTTCTTTCTCTTTCTTTTCTTTTTTTTTGCTACCCCAATTTTTCTTGTTTCAGCCTCCACTACTTCCCACATTCTTCCAGACATCTCATCATTTTTACTTCTTCTGTTTTCCAATTAATCTGAGGATTATGGTAAGTAAGCTACAGTATTCCTAAGATAACACTTCACTTCTGCTTCCAATCACATTGATCTCTGTCCTATCCCTATGTTCTTGATAATAAATATTGACCTCCACAGTATTTTTTATTAGTTTCTCCTTATTGAAAGTTCTGTGTACATTTCTTACATATATAGGTCTCTCCATTTTCTTTAACTTAAATTCTTACTTTCTCACAAACTCCAAACTCATTACCAATCCCATCACTCCACTATCTAACAATGCCTCCATTATAATCCATTTTTGCATATCTATTCTTTCTAACCCAATTTTTACTGTTCTTTCTCTCAATACTTCTCCCTCTTCTTTTGTCCTTTTTACTTCTACCATCTTTTTCTTCTCTCTTTCTTCTCTTAACACTATCCTTCTATCACTTGTTTCTCTTCTACTATCTTCTTCCATTTTTATTACTATGCTTCTTAATGCTTCAAATTTATTTGAGGATTGTAGTCCTTCTTTTATTCCTCTGCTCTACAATTTCTCACCATATGTTCAAATCCTCCACAAGCAAAACACTTTCTTGTCTATATCACTCCCTCTCTGTTTTCTTATCTCTTTCTTTTCCACTCTTTCTGTCTTCCCTACTCTTTCTCTGCTCACTTCTCTTCCCTAATTCTCATTTCTTCCACTTTTTTCTATTCCTTCTCTATTCTTTTTTCTTCTCTAATTTCTTCCTCTTCAATCTTCCTTCTTTTCTCTTCTACTTTCTCTAATATTTCTGTCTAACCTAATTGCTCTCTCATACCACTCCTCAATTCTTTTAGGTTGATACTCTGACTCCATGAGTTTTTGCCAAACATCTCTGTTTATTCCTCTCTCAAACTTAAACACCTCTGTTTATTCCTCTCTTAAACTTCTCCATTAATGGTCTCTCCTTATAACCACTTTCTCTTGCTACACTCCTAAACTCTTGCACACACTCCTCCATCATTCTATTCCCTTGCTTTATCTGTTTTAACTCTGCTACTTAAACAATGAGATACATCTAACTAACAGTCTATGTTTGGTTACTGATGTCTATGATTGCCCATAATGAGCAACTAGCTCTTCTTTACACCTCAAATACAGCTTCTAAACCAAAAATAACTAATGATTGCATTAATTACTAGTTGAGAATAATAAAAAAGTAAAGAAATAGAAAATTCCTGTGTTAGATAGTCCTAAGAGGATATCAAGTTCTAATGTTAAAAACTTGAGACTTTGAGTAAAGTTGGAAAAACAACCTTAGATTATGTAATTACAAGAGAACTCAATCTTATATACAATATATCCTACTTATATATGCTAGACTGATAGTTTATGCTATATGAAATCCAGTCTATTTTAAAGACTATGTGTATTACATGCAATTGATATATAATATGATATCATTATTCTAAAATCTTTTATATTCTTCTATAATACATGATTGTGCATCTATGGCTGTGACTGTATTATATAACATATGACTGATATATGACTACTAAGTCATGCTGTGTGACAATGTGTGACAGTCACATGTCACTATCGTGTTAAATCCTAATTCTAAATAAAATATAAAGTGAAAAATTAAAATAAAATAAAATAACATCTAATTTTTACAACTCTTACATTCATGATTTTAAAGAATCTATATCTTTTCTGGTCCAACTTCTTTGACAGTCAATTTAAATAGATATTTTTTGCTTCTAACTACATGTTATCTCCTGTTTTCAAATCTTATAGGTTTCTTCTCTTTTTGTCAAATTGTTTTCTGATAGTTTCTTTTACTATTTCTATTGACTTTTTTGCTACTTTCTAACTTTTTTACAGTCTCTCAAGAAAATCTTCCAGCTTTGGTAATTCTATCTTCACTATTAGATCTCTTTCTATAGATGTTTTCTGAAGTTTAGTTTGAATGAAGTATATTCTATAGCTATATATTTCTTGTTATTATATTGGAATTCTTCTGCTAATAACCATTTCATTCAATTATTCTGTTGATAATTGACATAGTATTACAAGAACATTTTGATCTTCTAATTAATTCTTTCCATTTAACTGTTGGTTTGAGAATGATATGCTATCAATAATGTTTGTTTCCAATGCCTTACTAAGGTCTTCCATAAATTTTAAGATGAATTGAGGTTCTCTGTTACTAAGAATCTTTTATAGTACTTTATGTATCTTCCAAATTTCATTTCTATAGATTTTGGCTATGTCTTGTGATAATACTACCATAGTTGTTGCCTTAAGCCTGATCATCTTAGTAAATTGATCCACTATAACCACAATTGCATCTTTGTTGTTTGATTTGGGAAGTGGTTTGATAATGTTGATACTGATTTCTTACTATAGTCTTTTAGATATTCCTAATAAATAATTTTAATGTTGCTCCTTACCTCTGGCCACCAATTCTTGATCAATTCAAGCATCCTTTGTTGTTCTGAATATCCTATATTTGCTAGTCTAGAGTTATCTCATAGAATTTGCTCTTTTATCTTCTCATTGTTTGAGATATATATTCTTCCCTCTATATAGACTATTCTATTGTCTTCCCATGCTTGTCTGTTATCTTTCTTCAATTTTTTCAACACTTTTTGCTCTCTTTTATTACTTCTTTGAATTTCCTCCAATAATATGGTTTCTTCTACCAATTGGTTTTCTCTGAGTACTATTACTTCTACTTCTATATAAATTCTTCTTATCCATAGCTCATTCTTAAGTATTTTTCTAGAATATGTTATAAAATGAAGTTATAATCTTATAACTTTGAATACTATCTTGCTTGCTGTTTATTGAGCTTGTGTGGTTCTTAGAAATACTTGAGATTTTCATAATCTGTTCAGACTTCAAACTTCTCCATAGTGTCTAATAAATATTGTCTCCATTTTGTTAAGGCTTCCATTATGAATGTGCCTAGTGAGTTGCATAACCCAAAGTATATCACTTTAGGCTCAAATAGTCTCTTGTTTGTTAAAAACACTGCTTTTATCTCCTTCTTTGATCTGTATATTGTTATATCCCCAGATAAGGTCCAATATATCAAAGTATCTGGTAGCTTTGAGCTTGTCAATTACTTTCTCAATTAAGGATAATGACATCTTATCCTTTATTGTATGTTGGTTCAATTTCCTATAGTTCTGTACCAATCATAATGATCCATTCTTCTTTGAAATATAGAAACATAGTGCCATGTATTATGAACTCAATTCCACAATTAGTTCTACCTTGAGCTGTTTATCCACATTGATTGTTATTATATAGACCTTGGTGTTTAATTCCTTTAGTATATCTTCTATTAGATTTATCTTATAGTCCCATTTTCTTTATTCAGGTAACTTTTCAAATTTCTTTTTGTTAAATAAATAGATAAATAGTTGAGTATACTCTAGTAAATCTTCTGAATTCATTGGATCTGGTTCTTTTTCTGTTTTCTGTTGTTCTTTGTTCTTGTCATCTATTAGTTGTAATTACTGTGTCCTTGATGTAAAGGATATATCTTGGTGTTATGTCCTATATTCTCTTAGGCATATTGTAAACCATATTGTTCTTATGTTTTAGTTCACTTCTAAATTGTATTTGACCAACCAGTCATATCCCAAAAACATGCCTATGCTATATAACTTCTCCATTCTTGGTTCTATCTGCATTAAAAATTTGAATGACCTACCCATTGGTTCTATCTTTATCTATTCTTATTTTACCAGTTATTTATTGATTTCAGTGTGAGTATACTCAAAATCCACTAGTGTCTTTAGCTATAACATATTAGTTTAGGGATTTACTATCTACAGAGGTTTGTCATACTGTGCCTACTCTGAATTCCCAACAAAACCCTCCTGTTTGTTATCATCTTTATTATGTAACTCTTTCTATATACTTTTGTTTTTTATTTTCTGCCCTATTCTACAGTCTTTTACTAGATATTCCACTTTATCACATTTATAATACTTTCTTGTCTCTTTTTCTCTCTTTGGCTTTCAGCAATCTTTTGCCAATGTCTGTATACATTGTAATTGAAGCATCTAGGCTTCCTATCTTTGTCATAGTTGTCTTTGGATTTCCCAATTTCCATAGATACTTCTTTGCCTACATAAATTATTCCCATTTTAGTTCTATAATCATGCCTACTCTTTGTAGAATCATATTCTTGTTCAACTGAGATAATTGCTACCTTCCATTTGTTCAAAGTTTCCAGTACTACTATGGGCAGGTATCCCAGTATAGTCTTGATAATGTTACTCCTGATGTTTTTCTTGAATAAAGATTGTATGTATATCATCAGTTTCTGTCTTTATTATTAATGCTTTGAACTCAATCATAAAGTTCACAATATTTTTCTTCCCTTGTCTGAATGTTTTTATCTTCCACTTGGCATCTACTACCTTGCTCTTATTGCTGAACACAGTCTTGACTTCTTTAACAAATTTATTCCAATCTTGTGTATCATTATCATCTTTTATCTGGTTGATCTTCTTCTGTACATAAATCCCTGTAATATCCCCTCTAAGTTAGGCTAACACTTCTGTAATCTTGTTATCTATTGCTATAACTCTGTTGCTCTTGAGAAATAATTAGATTTCCCTCTACTAGTCTTCAAACTTTGTTCAGTTACTATCAAACCACCTTAGGTCTGAGACCATACTCTTTGGTGTTACTGTCTGTTTCAATGCTGTTGGTACTGGTATTAATACTGTTGACATAATCTCAAGTGTTTCTAGTTCAGTTGTTCTGTTCTTATCTAAAGTATATTCTTCAGTAATCCTCAATGATCCAAGTATTTCTTCAAGTATCTCAATATCAGTTCCTTAATATTGTCAATCTATCTTATCTGTTCATGGATTCTACTACAATAATTAGTTTTCAGTTTTTTGTCCTGTCTGTAGCATCTCTTGCTATAATTTGTATTGCTATTCCATTTGTCTGTGGTTTCACCACAAAGTAGTTTTATAGTTCTTCAACAGCCTAGCTATTATGATGCTCCAGTGGCCTAACCACTATGCACTCTCCTTTTGCAAGGTGAGCCTGATAACACTTTACCAAATATTGTGACCTTAAGCTCGGCTTAGATTGCAACTTAGACAAAGGCTTGAGTAAGATTGAGTAAGAATGGAGAATGAGTCAATTGGTAAAGCATAAAGATACAGAGTAGTATCTATAGTTATATACACTTATTGACAATGAGGAATACATATAGCATTCTTAAGTACACAATAAGAAAAGAAATAAAGAAGCCTCTACTACTATATAAGATGCTGCATATATGAGGAAACATGAACTCTAACATATATTGTTTATACAGCAAATATCTGTAAGACATAAGGAGGTAATTGTAACACTGTCCAGTTGTTTGTAAAATAATAGCTAATAAAACTTTTTAGTTACTTGTAAGAAGATCTGACTTTTTATTATATCTAGCCAAGCAAGATCACTCAATCCCAAACCCCATGGACTTTGCTATGGACTTCTCTGCCTTATAGTACTACCAAATCTACAGACTTTGCTACTATTAACTTTAAAGCCTATGCTCACATTATTAGAGTTGAAAATAGTGGACTCTAATTATTTTTAATTTTTTTCTCATTTCTATTTTTCTTTTCCTTTTATTTTCATGTCACAGTAATGGTCACAGGATTATGTAACATGAAGAAAGACATAGAAGAATCTAAAATAAATGACATCATACAATATAGCAACAGTATGTTGACTTTATGGCAAAACACATGTACTTTAGGGTAGGATGGGTAGTGTATGCACAGATCATGGTCTGTGGTATATAAGATAGACTAGTTTGTACTTGGAATCCTATTGAGTTCTCTTGTATTAACCAATACAAGGTTTTCTTCCTTTGACCTACTCTAATGTCATTGAGATTGTAACACACATATCATCTGTTAGGACAACTAGGCAGAAGAGGAAAACACTCCATAAAACCCTAAGTTTATTATCCAAGAAATACTCAACTATACACTCACCTCCATAAAATCCTAAGAGAACAGAATGAAGATTCCTGAAGGTAATGACTACTCTATATAGTTCAGAATGGAAAGACTAAATTGGAAGAGAGCAGAGTATTTAGCAAGTGCTTCTGGAGCACAGAAAAGTGGATGAGCAGATAATACTAGCAAACTTTGGAAGACTATAAAGTATTGTAGAAGAGCAAGGGAGTATCAGAAAAGAGAGTTAAATAACATATCTGGATGGTTAGGAGTATTGGTATACAGCTTGAAGGGGTCTGGAGCATGGGAAAGTGGATAAGCAGATAAGTATGGATATGAAAATGGATCATAAAACATGGATCAGCCAAAAAAACATGGAAGAGAAAAGTCTTAGAAGAGCCAGTCTCCTTTACATCACTCTTCTGGAAGACCCTCTGGATTATTATTTACTGTCTCTTTGTATCACATTCTAATCCAGTCACATTCATCCCAATCCACAGATAATGGCTATCTTCTTGTCCACACTTACAAACCTCTTCCAGTATGAACCAACTCTGTTCATTCCATATCAATTATTTTTTGGACATTCTTGCTAATGCTCTAACAACTCCATAGATCTCTATCCTTCCATCCAAGGATCATTCAAACCTAAGTAACTCACTTACAGTCTCCATTCCCTAGATAACTATCTTAGATAGAGTACTTGGCATATAAGCTATTAGTTATATTTAAGAATGACAAACAGCATTTGAGTACAGGTAAATCACCATTCTTGATAAATCTAAAAAGATGTCCAAATATTAGTAGAGAAGGACTGGAATCATTAGAAAGAGTGCTAGAAGCCAATAA
>Ga0157359_1000759_pt1 | contig 12302 bp, 16 predicted proteins | sample AttcapACBM3_FD_111482 | JGI IMG/M metagenome (GOLD analysis project Ga0157359, IMG submission 111482) | Fungus gardens microbial communities from leaf cutter ant in Botucatu, State of São Paulo, Brazil - Atta capiguara ACBM3 | ecosystem: Host-associated > Fungi > Mycelium > Unclassified ...
TCTGTATCTATTGCCTAATTATCTCTTTCAAACTCCACAAATTTACTTGGACTTTATGCAGAGTTTTCCCCTCTCCAAATCTGAACTCCTATGTAGTGTTTCACTAATGAAACACTTGCTCGGAGATCTGTTTTAGTTACTTCTTTTGTTATTTTATATATTTAAGGCTAGTGACTCCTTTGTAATAGCTAGCCTGATAATCAACTAAATTTGATGCTAAATCTCCAGTGTCAATGGCAACGTGCTTTACTCCTCTCTTTACAACTCCTTACAAGACCATTCTCTGAAATTGCAACTATATGGCTTGTAGAAGGTACAATACATAAGTTGAGGGTAAGGTTGTTCTGACAAGTCCATATCACCAAGCTCATCACATGAAGTTTCTACATTCTGTACATGTCCAAGCCAATTCTATAGACTTTCACCTTTAAGTACAAACCATGCCTAACACTTAGAATATATCTCCTAAGTAAACTTAATAAACTTTGAAGACTCAGTTCTAAGAGAAGAATACTATTATATAATATATTAAAGTTTACTTTTGTAAATAACCCATCTTATATGACAGTGTTATCTCTTATCAAACTCCATAAGTACTTAGTCTTTCACAGTGAAGTTTACTTTGATCTCAACTCTATGCCCAGTCAGTATCTTTTTATAGATCAATTTAATCAAATATCTATCTAGCTTAGAGCTAGGCCTAGACACTAATTTTTCTTAATATCATATATCAAGTCTATCTATTCTGAAAACTATTCTCCACAGTGGTAATGTCTTTTTTAATTCTAACAAAAATTTATCTTCTATGACAGCCATACTTCCTATAACAAATCTCCATAGCAATAATGTCAAGTACTCAATTTTCAATAACAAAGATACTTTTATCTAACTCAGCCTTTCACAATGGAGTTTTCCTATTAATCTCTTTTAGTATTTCATCATTAAAACCTCTACTCACAATTCTGACAATGTTCCTATCTTATTCTACTATTTAAATATTTGTAACTGTGTAAATTGTACTCATAGATGCTTGTACTTTATAACTAGTCTTTTATAAATGTAGTGGAATTTCTTATCTTTAAAGATCTTGTCTTTCTAAGACCCAGTTTGATTCATGGCTATTACACCATCTCTTAAGTGGATGTCTACTCAAGAGAGTCTAAAACATTATCTAGGAGTATAAAATCTTCTTACTAATACCTTTAAAAAAGTCTTATATGCTTAAGGACCCTATATGTCAGAGTTGCAAAGCCTAGACTTAAGTTTTTTCTAAATATCTTTTCATTTTTCTTATATTTTCTTTTCTTTTTTGAACAAAGGGTTAGGGGTTAATGTGATAAGTTGGTCACAGGTCACACTGTCACATGTTTTACAGATCACATGACTGGTCACAGTCACAGAAACATGATGGAAGAACATAGAAGGTTTTAGTATAATGGCATCATACAGTATGTGCAATATATGTTGACCTTAAAGCAAATACATGGTTACTTAGGGCAGGCTAAAGTAGTAGAGCATAAACCATGAGCCAGTAGTATATAAGGTAGACAATTTTATACAGAGCTCTCTATTGAGTTCTCTTGTGTTAATCTAATACAAGGTTCTTCTTATTAACTAACTCTAAGGTCTTTGAGTTGTAACACTATAAGAGTATGTTCTTTTGCAAAAAAGCATTTTCTGGCATAACAACAGAGTTCTTATACTCTATACATTTCCAAGCTAACTTTGTGGGCTTTTATCTTTTATTATAAACTATGCCTAATACTTAATGTGAATAATTATAAAACTACATAGTAATAGTACCACTTGAGTTTTCAAGTATTTTAGATACTTTTCTTTATATTTATGAATTAGTAAATACTCTGTAAATTTCCAGTCTAATAATTGATCATAGTCTCTATTATTATTAACACTAAACTTTGATGTTAAGTTAATATGCTTTCTTTCATTAGTATTCCTACTATTGAACTCTGTTTCAAACTCTGAAGTTGCAATCAAGTAACATACAGATAGTATAATATATAAGCTGAAGTCAAAGTTATTTTGGAAAGTCTACAACTCTGTAGTTTTCAATAATTTTTCATACTTATTGGATTCTAACTAACCCTACAGACTTTTTTCCTCAAGTATGAACTGCCTCTGATATCTATTTAATATTTTAACCTCTTTTCTCTTTTCTTACTTCTTAAATGATGTCTACTCTAAGTGAGTATCTATTATAAATTGGTTTCTATTTATTTTACTAAATCACCTAACAAATTACATGTTACAATCACATGCTATAGAACATTATAAATAGTAGTGCAATTAAACAAAACTTCTTATTTAGTTCTTGTTATTTCCACCATTTAGTTATCTAGTAGATTGATATGTTGATCCATATTTCATTGATGAGGTACTACTAATACAGTCAAACTATGACTGCCTAATTCAATAAGAATTTACCTGGTTGTGAATGTCAGTTGAATAGTATAATATAAAAAGTAAGTGGGGAGATAAAAGGGAGAGAAAGTGAAACCAGTGAAAGTAGAAGGAGCCAAAGAGTGGGAAGTAGAAAAAATTTTAAACAAAAGAAAAATACAAAGAGTTATGAAGTATTTAGTATAGTGGAAGGAATTTACAGTAAAGCATGACAATAGAAGAGAGAGAAAGATTTGGAGAATGTAAAAGAAGTAGTAGCTAAGTTTGAAGAGAGGATAAATGCAGAAGTAAGACAACAAGAAAAGTTAGATATAGTAAAGAAAAAAGACTATAAAAGAAAAAAGTTGCTGGAGAAGTTTATAACAAAGATGTTGTATGGATAGGATAATGGAAAGTTTGAAGATAAGTATCTAAGGAAGTTGGAGAGAAACTGGTGAAAATGGAAGTCAGTTTCTCTAGAGGAGAAACCTTAAAGAAAGGATAATGTCAGAGTTGAAAACAGTGGATTCTGATTATTTTCAATTTCTTTCTTATTTCTGTTTTTTGTTTTAGAACTTAGAGTTAGGGATTGGCATAATGCTACATGTAACAGTCACAAGATTACATAATCATATGTCATGATAGGATACAGTAGAAGGTTCTAGAAACAATGACATTATTATAGCATGTTTTACATATGTTGACCTTAAGGCAAATACATGTCTCTTTAGGATAAGATAGGTTAGTGTAGCATGGACTACAAGCCAAGTGTATATAAGATAGATATATTGTACCTAGAAGCTCTATTGAGTTCTCCTATGTTACTCTAATACAAGATTCTTCTTATTGACTTACTTTAAGGTCTTTGAGTTATAACAATTTGCTTTTTCTATTTTTGTTTCTGAAACATGTTTTAAGATAAAGTCAAATCTTGACAGGTATTATGCCTTAAACTTGAATTTTGCACTCTCTAATAGATGTCTCCAGTTTTCTAGTCCTTTTATTACTGCTAACATCTCTTTGTTATAGATCTTATAGTTTTTCTCTATCTTATTGAGAGATTTTGAGAGATATGTTACAAGTTTCCATTTACTATCTTTGCATTTTATAGATGTTCTACCTCCCATTACATAGTCTGATACATTAACTTCTATTCTTATTTTTTTTATCTAGGTTTAGTGTTGCTAACACTTGTTCTTTTGTAAATCTCCTCTTCAACTTCTTACATATTTCTTCCTGCTTCTCTATTCAATCCCACTTCTGATTCTTTTTTACAAATTTATATAATGATTTGGCTATCACTGCAAAATCTTTAATGAACCATCAATAATAATTAGCTAGTCTTAAAAACTTCTATATATTTTTAACTTCTTTCAAAGTTGGCTAGTCCAATACTTTCTTCATTTTTTCTTTATCTATCTTAATTCCCTCTAATCCAATCACTACTCTTAAGAACCCTATCTTTCTAACCTTTCACTTACATTTTTCTGGTTTTATATATAAGTTGTTCTCTACTAACTGTTTCACTACTTCTTCTACTACTTTATCATAACCTTCTTTTTTCTCTGTCTCCACTATGACATTATCTATAAAACTTACTATTTTTCCAGTATTGATTAAGTTCCAAAGAATCTTATTCATTGTTATTTGAAATATCACTAGAGAATTTGTAAGTTCAAAGAATATTACTGTTGGTTCAAATGACTTTTTCAGCATTGTGAACAGTGTCTTTTACTTGTTCTCTTCCTTTATTCATACATTATTATAACTCCATCATAAGTCCAACTTTGTAAATACTTTTTTAGTACCAATATTTTCTCCAATATCCAAAATGAGAAGCAAAGGGTAATTATTCTTTTTAGTTCATTCATTTATATACTTATAGTTCTGTACCATATACTTTTTACTGTCCTTTTTCCTCACAAAAAACACTAGTGCCATTTGAGGTGACTTTGAGGGTCTGATATACTCTTCCTTGGTACAAATTCTTCCTTCAATTTTACTGTATAATCTTATACTTTTTTTGTTGGTATTCTCTCACTTTCTTTCTTTCTAAAAATATAGATCTACTTGTGGAATCTTTGAGAAACCAGTTTCTTGATCTTTTTTTTCTTTTCTCTTCCTCTTTCTGTTTCTACCACCTTGACTTTCTCTACTTTAGTTTTTACTACTTATTACATTTCTCTGGACATCTTGTCATCTTTACCTCTTCTATTCTCCAGTCAATCTCAGGATTATAGTGAGCTAGCTATAGTATTTCTAAAATTATGCTCTAATTTTATCTACTAATTACATTGATTTTAGTTCTCTTTTTATAGTTCTGATAATAAATATTCACCTCTACTGTATGCTCAATAGGTTTCTTCTTATTAAAAGAATCATCTACATTTCTCATATATATCAGTCTTTCTATTTTCTTTAACTTAAACTCCTACTTCCTTGCAAATTCTAAACTTATAACCAATCTTGTTGTCCTACTATCTAACAATGCCTCTACTATTACTTCTTCTTAAGTATTAATTATTTCTAGCCTAATCTTTACTATAACTTCTCTTAGTATGTTTCTATTGTTCAGATTATTATCTATTATTCTACTAAGCATTACAAACCTATTGTAGTTAAAGTCTAATCAAGAACTATTAGATTCTCTTTTCTATTTAAATTACTATTGTTTGAATTGTTTCTATATTCTAGCCTTCTTTCTTATTCTACTATTCTTTGCGCTTATACCATTATTCAATATTTCAGAGAGAGTATTCTGATTCCATTAGTTTTTGTCTAATCACCCTATTTATACTTTTTTTAAACTCTTTTACTAATGGTCTTCCTTCATATATACTTTCTTGTGCTATCCTCTTGGATTTTTGTACAAACTCTTTCATTATCTTATCTTCTTGTTCTATCTTCTTTAACTCTGCTACTTTCATTATCTTGTCATCTCTTCTACCAAATTCTTTCTTTAGATCTAATAAAAACTCTTCTACTGTTGTATAACTTAAATTCCCACTCTTCAAGTCTTCTATCACATTCTGATTCCAAATGTCTGTTAATCCTCCTTATATATATGACAAAATTCACTGTATCCATTTTTCTACTAAATTATTTCTCATCTTCATTCTGATAAATAATCTGCATGCTGTTAAAAACTCCAATATATTTCTTATCTCTCTATTAAATGTTGGTGGCTTGGCCATGTTTTTATTGAACCTGGTGTTAGGTTAGAAAACTACTACTGCTTTTTCTCCAAGACTAGCTTAAGCAATCAGTGCCTATAAGACTGCTATTTACTCTTGTTACTGTCTTACTAACTGCTTTAGATTTATTATACTATATTGACTTATGTTGTAATAAAAGAGTAGTGAATCAATGAGTGTAGATGATGATGAAATAAGAGATAGTATAAAAGATGAAGATGTGTATAAAGATAAGACAAAACTAGTGCTGGTTTTCCCCTCTAAATTATAACCTAAACTTGATTTAATCTCTATAGATATTAGTAAGCTCTCTTCTTGTCCCATCTTATACCATCTACTAACTACCTAGACTACTAACTACTACTCTAATGATATTGTAAATGATTTTGTTCTAAGAAGGATGTTCTACTCTAGATAGGGTCTAAAGGATATTTGTTATTTTCTTGTGTGGACAGGTTATAAGAAAGCACTATAGCATAAAGCTTCTATTACAAAGATACTACCTAACACATCTACTAAGTACTAGTAGGCTTTAGTACAAAATAAATAACTAGGCTTTCTCTATCTAGTTAGTATATTCCTTATGTTTAGAGTCTAACAATTCTTCTCAACCAAAAGTAGTATTACTTCCAATCAAGAATAGTAAGAGAGTAAGAAAGATGAAATAGAGAAAGTTCTAGGTTGGGTAGTCTCAGAAATAAGAACATATGTACTATGTGATAGTTTGTGACAATCATATGTGATGTTATGTTAAACCCTAATCCTAAGTCTGAAAAATAAAATAAATGAAAATAAAGATAGAAATAAAAATGAGAAAATAAATAAAATAATCCACCATCTTCAACTCTGACATACTTAGTATATAAGTCAGATAGTTACATTATATGTTCTTATTCTAGAAATTGACCAAAATTAGCATAATTTTCTGATATTGATGGTTATATATCTTACTATTCTTAAAGTAGATTAACTCTTCTAAATCTTTTTAAGAATACTCTCTAAAATATGTAACCTATGTTATAAGTAGAGATATAGCATATAAGCTAAAGCTAAAGGTTATTTATTATCTATATTCCACATATACTTTCTAAGAGTCTGTTATAAATGCTGAGGTGTGAACTATATCTAATAACATACTCAATCTTAGATATAGTTTACAGATATTAATAAAGCCTATAATCTTCTCTTTCTTCCCTATAAAAATAGTAGTACTACTATTTTGGGACTGCTCCTACCTATTGCTATAAGTTTTTTACATTGTAGCTAATTGCTAACTCAGAATTTGTATCATTTACTCTTATAGAGTTAGCTTAGAAGTTTGGTGTAGTTATTGGTGTAAAGATGGTTAACACAATATTATAGACTTAAATTCTTTACTTAAATTAGGTTTGTCTAGACACTCAGTTCTTTCCAGGCTAGATGCTTATATATGATTATATAATTACTCTTAAGAAAGAAATGTTTAAACTAGATATTTTTCTTAAGAAAAAAGCACTATTCTTCTGTATATACAAATCACAAGAAAGTTTTCAGTGTGAAGTTTTTACTAAGAAAAGTACAAGTATACTATGTAATATTACTTACTTAAACAGTAAGTATGTTTAGCTAGCAGCTTGTATTTGGTTATCAATGTTTATAACTGCACTTCTAGTATATAACTGCCTTCTTCTTAAATTTAGAGTCTAGCTATTCTTCTTAACTAATAGTTGTACTAATTGTTAGTTAAAAATGAAATTTTTTTTGAAAAGCTAGCAGAGTTTTAGGATAAAAGGCTGTCCAGAGAGTTTAATATTAAGTTCTAGCTACTACTCTTAAGTTGTGTTTCTTTACCAGTCTCTTCTGTCATCTTTCTTCCACTCTTCAACTTTTTTTCTCCCTTTATCTGTTTGTTACTTTATCTCTTTCTATATCTTTCTCAGAACTGCTTCCACTTTCTCCTAAACCTTTTTCATTCTTTTCACAAACTTCATCACCTTTTCTACTTTTCTTTTTCTTCTTATATCAGCCTTTATCCTTAACTCTCTACTATAGGTTACTATAAACAAAGAAACTTTAGTCACTGAATGTACTTTATTACTGACTGCAAATTCTACTAATACTAGCCATTCTGGCAAGTCTTTTTGTCTATAGTCTACAAAAAATCTGAGATACTGTTCTAACTCTTAATTTATTTGTTCTATTTATTCATCTATTTGTAGATAAAACAATGTCAACAATTTAGTCTCAATTCCTAACATTTTATTGAACTTCTGAGGTTAATTCCACTGCAAACTGCAGTCTTCTATCCAATACCATACTCTCCAGCAATCTGTGCAACTTCCATACATTATCTCTAAACAATCTCGCCAATTTCTCTGCTGAAGTTTCTTTTGTTATTACTACAAAATGTATCATCTTGGACAATCTATTGCAGATAACTAAGATTACATCCTTTCTAGCTACTAATGGTAACTTGGTTATAAAGTTAACTATTAAGTGTTTTTACAGTTTTTCTGATACTTTGCTCAATTTCAACTTCTTTGCTGATATCTCTATTCTATTTTTCATCCTCTAACATAAGTCACATCCATCTATATATTTTTCACATCTTTCATCACTCCAGGCCACTAGTAATTCCTTGTTACTAACTCAGTCATCTTCTATCTCTCTCCATGTCCAGTTACTGGTACATTATAATGCAACTGGATTATCTCTACTCTCAACTTCTTGTTCTTCAACACATATACTTTTCCTTCTCTCAGCACTATATCCCCTTCTATTTGCCACTCATCTCCTTGCAATACTTTAACTCCCACTTTCTTCATTTCTTTTACTACTCTAACTACTTCTTTGTTCTTACTCTTAGCTTTTTTTATTTTTTCTACTATATCTACTTTGGGTCCTTTCATTATTACTTCAACTAAACTATGAATTCATTGTTTCTTAATTAAAGTCTGATTCTCATTATCTTTTTCTATACCTATTTTCCAGTCCAGTCTTCTACTAAGTCTATCTGTCTTTCTTATTTTTGTACTTGGTACATGTTTTAGAGTAAAGTTGAATCTTAACAAGTAGAGAACCCAATGAGCTTGTTATCTGTTTAACTTTTGTGCCTTCATAAAGTATTCTAAGTTCTTGTGATCTGTCCAGACCTCAAACTTAAACTTAGCATCCTTCAATAGATATCTCTAGTTTTCTAGTCCTCTTATTACTGCCAGCATCTTCTTGTTATGAATCTCATAATTTCTCTCTGTTTCATTGAGAGACTTGAAGAAAAATTCTACTAGTCTCTACCTTCCATTTTTACATTTCATAGATAATATACCACTTATTGCATAATCTGATGCATTTACTTCTATTCTCATTTTTTTGTTTAAATCTAGTACTACCAACACTGGTTTTTTTGTGAACCTCTCCTTTAACTCTTAAAACACTTTCTCCTGCTTCTCTGTCCAATTCCACTTCTGATTTTTCTTCACCATATTATATACTAGTTCCAAAAATTTCTATGTCTTTAACTTCTTTCAGAGTTAGCTATTCCAATACTCCCTTCACCTGCACTTTTCTGGTTTTACATATAGATCATTTTCTGCCAACTTCTTTACTACTTTCTTTACTACTTCATTATTCCCCTCTTTTTTTTTCCATTCCTACAATTATGTCATTAATGAAGCTCACCACTTTCCCTGTGTTGATCAAGTCTTATAGGATCTCGTTCATCATCATTTGGAATATCACTGAAAAATTGATTAGTCTAGAGAACATAACTGTTGGTTCAAACAATTCTTCTAGAGTTGTGAACACTGTCTTCCACTCATGTCTCTTCTTTATCCATACATTATTATATCACCATCTTAGATCTGACTTAGTAAATACTTTCTTTGTACCTATATTCTCTATAATATCTGAAATAAGAGGCAAAGGATAATTGTTTTTAATGGTTTACTTATTTAAATATCTATAATCCTGTATCATATACTTCTTTCCATCTTTCATTCCTACAAAAAGCACTAGTGCCATTTGAGGCAACTTCAAGGGTCTAATATACCTTTTTCTCAATTATTCTTGAATGAACTTGTGCATCTCTCTCTACTCTTCCCTCAACAATGGATACACCTTTCCCTTCCTTAGCATAAATCTCTTCTTTGTCTTTATTGCATGGTTCCACACTTTTTTTACTAGTATTCTCTCACTCTGTTTCTTTCCAAAAATATAGATCTACCTATGAAATCACTCTAGCACCAGTTTCTTTTCTTTCTCTTCTAACTTTACTACTTTCTCTTCTTCATTCCAGATCTCTTATTTCTCTACCACCTTCTTTACTTTTATTTTTCTCTTTCTTTTTGGTTTTTTCTTTTCTTTCTTTTTTTGCTTCTTTTCTTCTCATTTCTTTCTTTCTTCTTCTTTTTTCTCTTCTTCTTTTTATCTTTATTGTCTTTCAATCAATCTCAGAGTTATGGCAAAAAAACCATGATATCTCCAAGATTATATTCCATTTTTGACCTCTAATTATATCAATCTCTATCTTTTTCTATGTCTCTGGTAATAGATATTTACTTTCATTATAACTTAAACCTTTGTTTCCTAGCAAACTCCGAACTCATAACTAACCCCATCACACTACTATTCAACAACATCTCCATCATTCCTCTTTTCTGTATGTTAATCCTTTCTAACCCAATTTTTACTGTAACTTCTCTTAGCATATTCCTATTGTCTAGATTGCAACAAGATATATTATCTATTACTCTAGCAAGTATTACAAACCTATTGTAAGAATCTAATCAAGAACTATCAAGTTCTCATTCCCATTTAAATTACTAGCTTGTCTATTTCCTTTATATTCCAACCTTCTTCCTTAACCCATTATTTCCTAATTCCTATAATTCCACACAAGATGTCCAAATCCATTACAGCTATAGTAATTCCTCTTTCTATCCATATCTATTGTATAAGAATCTTTTTTCATTTCTTCTCTACCTCCTTGTTCCTAAAGAGTTCCTAATTACTACTATATTCATTTTTTCCATCTCTTTCATTGGTGTAGGTTTTGCTAGTACTTGTTATATTTCTGATCTCTTGGGCTACACTTGAGGTAGAGGTAGTCATAGCCTGACTCCTCTCTAATTATTCTCTATATTCATTTATCTCTATTTCTGATTTCTGTTCTTTCTTCTTTCTCTCAACTGTTCCTCTTCTCTCCTACTCTCTCTCCAGTGTCTAGTTAGATTTGTGGCATGGTTATACCACTGTTCAATACTGATAGGAGGTCTTTCTGCCTCCATCAAATTTTTTCTAATCATCCTATTCATCTCTCTTTTAAATTCTTTCACTAGTGCTTTTCCTTCATACCCACTACCTCTTACTGCCCTTTAGAATTCCTACACAAATTCTTCTATGGTTCTTCCTCCCTGCTTTATTCTTCTGAGTTTTGCTATTTTAACTGATTTTTCATCCCCCCCTCCAGACTCTTTCTTTAGTTCTAACAAAAATTCTCCTACTGATCCAAATTTAACTTTCCCTAATTTTAAATCCTCTAATAAATTTTCTTTCCATACATCTGCCAATTATCTCTGTACATATGATAATACCCATTAAATTTGCTCCTCCACTGTTGCTTCTCTCATCTTCATTCTTAAAAATAACCTATATGTCATAACGAAACCTCTTATTCTACCTACTTCTTCATTGAATACTGGTGGTCTGGCTACCTCTATATTAGATCTCACATTAGATCCTTCTGTTGCCTCTTCTGCTCCCATTGTTACTTCTTTTGCAATCAGGGCCTAAATCTGTGCCTACATCACTGCTAACTGCTCCTGCTGCTATCCAATAATTTGGTGAAGGTTATGTTAACTCATGGTATTGTTGTTATTGTTATAGTAGGATATAGGAGAGTTGATAAGTGATGGTGATAATAATTGTAGTGGTAGTATTAATTGTGAAGATATATAAAGAGGTAGTAGAAAGAAGCCAGTATTGGACTCACTCTCAAACTTGTATTCTAAACTTGAAATATAAACAATTTTGACTTAAGAAAGTTGTTCTACTCTAGATAAGGTTTTAAGTATACCTGCTATTCTTCTAAATATACTGATCACAAGGAGACCAATAGTACAGAGCTTATACTAGAAGAAGGTAATAAACATATCTATACAAGATAATATGATCTCAAAGCACTAGTGAGCTTTAACACAATAAAAATGGCTAGGCTTCTACTGTCTAACTAGTATATCTCTTATGTCTAAGATCCAGCAAATCTTCTTGACTAAAGGCAGTATTGCCTTTAGTCAAGGATGATGAGAGAATAAGAGATGATAAGAAAGAGCTCTGTATTGAACAGTCTTAGAAAAAAATTGAATTCTCATATTATAACTCAAAAACCTTAGAGTAGATTAATAAGAAGAACCTTATATTAAGGTAACATAGACCTTATATACACTTGGCTTATAGTCTATGCTACACTAACCTAACCTACTCTAAAAAAACATGTGTTTACCTTAAGGTCAATATATATAAAACATGTTGTAATAACAACTTTGCTTCTAGAACCTTCCACTATATTTTATCATGATACATGATTGTGTGACTTTGTAACTGTTATATGTAACTTTTTTTTTTTTTTTTTTAAATCAGCAATTTATTACATGGAGCGCATAGGCAGACCGTGGTAGCTACTTTTGTAACTACGTACATGAGACAAGATACAACATGACAGAACAGAGAGAA
>Ga0157359_1000761_pt1 | contig 12301 bp, 24 predicted proteins | sample AttcapACBM3_FD_111482 | JGI IMG/M metagenome (GOLD analysis project Ga0157359, IMG submission 111482) | Fungus gardens microbial communities from leaf cutter ant in Botucatu, State of São Paulo, Brazil - Atta capiguara ACBM3 | ecosystem: Host-associated > Fungi > Mycelium > Unclassified ...
AAAGTCTTATAGTCTGTGCTAGCAATAAATAACCCTACCCTAATGTCCATGCATTGTTCATGCTTCTACTATGTCTCATCCTTATGTCTTCCATAAGGACATCATGCTATATATATGTGCTCTAACATCATTCTTCTAGTCCCTTCTCCCAAAGTCTATGCCTATGACCTCACATCATGTGACATGTCATGTGACCACAGTCACATGCCTCTTCATCCTCAGAAAAATAAAGAAAATCAAAAGAAAAGAAATATTAAATCAAGAAAAATAGATAATAAAAAAAGAAAAAATATTAGTGTCCAAGTACACCATAACAGTACCCCCCTCTTAATGTTCCTACTCCAGAAGAACTTGCCTCTCCCTCCCCTATCTCCTTTCCTTTCCATCTTGCCTAACTCCTTTCTAATTTCTTCAAATATTCATCCTTAAACTTATTATTATCCCACCCAAAATTCTCACTGTATACTTCCCTGGTAACTCACTCCTCTTGAACTCCTCCACCTCTGGATTTAACTTTACCTCTATTGCCTTCTTTTTTCCTTTTCTCTTCTTCACCTATTGTACTTCTTCTTTTCTTGTTTCTTTTTCAAATTTCTCTACTAAGTCTATTATATTTTTCAAATTTTCTAACTTTTCCCAAGTATCTTCTTCTGCCATACACCACTTTCATCTCACCAAATACTTTGGTTTTCCCCTCCTCTCTCATCTTGTCAGACATGCAAAGTCTGAATGCTAGCTTTTTTATTTAATTTTTTTTCTTTTTCTTTTTTCTTTTATTTATTTGGATCTAGGATTAGGGTTAGAGTGACATCATGATCACAATGTCACACATCAGTTGCAGCAGATAATGTGGTCATAGTAATGGTCATAAGTTATGAGGTTATAGAAAAGAGTATAGAAGATTCTAGAAAAATGACATCATATAACATGTGCAACACATGTTAATCTTGAGGTGAACACATGGTCATTTAGGGTAGGCTATAGAAGTAGCAGCACAGACCATGATAGTTTAGTATAAAAGGTAAATAATCTTGTACAGAGTTCTCTATTGAGTTCTCTTATGTTAATCCAATACAAGGTTTATTCACTTGACCAACCCTAAGGTCTTGAGTTTGTAACATTAGAACTCAATACTCTTTCTTGAGACTACCCAGCACAGAGCCCTCTCTTACTTTACTCTCTCATCATCCTTGACTAAGAGTAATATACCCAAAGTTAAAAAGAACAGCTAGACTCTAGGCTTAAGGGATATACCAGCTAGGAGGGGAAATCCTAGTCATTTAGTTGTACCAAAGCCCACTGGTACAGGTAGACATATTATCTTGTGTGGATATTGTTAGAGTAGAAATTTCATGTAGAAACCTTATGTTACAGTGTCCTCTTGTGACCTGTCCACATAGAAGAATAGTAGGACCTCCTATAAGTTCTATTTAGTATAGGCATTCCTGTTATGAACTTATTCCCTAGGATTGGAGATAAGAACAACTCTTGTATTAGAGAAACATAAGAGAACTCAATAGAGAACTCTTCTACAAACTAGTCTACCTTATATAGCCCTACAGATGGTCCATGCTAGCTACTGTGCACCCTACCCTAAACAACCATGTGTAGTCCATGAGGCCAACATGTGGTGTCCATATTGTATGACATCATCTATTCTCGAATCTTCTACTAAATTCTTCCAAGTCTTGTGATCTATCTTGTGACTATGCCATCAGGTTGTGACTGATGTGACAGCATGACCAATCAACCCTAACCCTAGTTGTTCTAAAAATAGAAAAATAAAACAAAAGGAAAATAACAATGAAAAGTAAAATAGATAAAACTAAGTCTACCATTTGTGAACTTGACAATTCCCTTCTTAGGAATATTAGACAGGAATTCTTTAAGGTAGTAGTCAGTAGTTAGGTAGTTGGTAGACAGAGTGAGGTGGATAAAAAGAGTACCACTAGTCCTTACAAAGAAAAATGTTGAGTTTAGAGTATGAGTTAAGGACTGAGTTCAGCATAGGATCTGCACTCTCTGGACAGCAGTTACCACCTCTATCACTCTCACCATCATTATCATCACCATCAACACTACCACCATCTTATACCATGAGCTAATATAGCTCAATCAATTATGAGCTTTTAACTCAACAAGAGGAGCAGCAGCAGTAACAGATACAGAAGTAGCAAGGCCACAAGTATTATGATCTTAAGTCCTTAGAGTAAGATAAAAGAAAAACTCTTGTATTGAGTAATATAAGAGAACTCGATAAAGATCCCTTTACAAACTAGTTTACCTTTTATACTACTACTGATGGTCTGTGTTCACTACTGTGCACCCTACTCTAAATGACTATGTATAGAACATGAGGTCAATATGTGGTATCCATGTTGTATGACATCATTTGTTCTAAAACCTTCTACTTTGTTCTCCCAAGTCTCATGACCAATATTGTGACTATACTATCAGATTGTGACTAATATAACAGTGTGACCAATCACTTCTGGCCCTAACCCTAGCTTGTTCTAAAAATAGAAAAATAAGAAAATAAAATAAAAATAAAAAATAAAATAGAGAGGAACTAAGTCTACTATTTGTGAACTTGACAACAAGTGTTCAATGGGACCTCATCAAAGGTCTCAGAATTCATGATAGCATGTAGGTTGTATATCAGAATGAAGATGAGGGGGATAATAGTTAAGAAGCAGATTCAGTGGATATTATTATATATACAGGAAGGATTGGCAGATGTATAGAAGGAAAATACAATAGAAGATTTGGAAGAAGAACTGTTGGAATATGAGACAGTAGGAGAATTTCTGACAAATATCAGGAAAAAGTTCAGAGGGGGAGATAAAGAGTTGGTAAAAGTAGCAGAATTGAAAAAAACTAGAGCAAAGAGGAAAGACAACAGAAGAGTTTGTACAGGAGTTCAGAAGAGTAGCTAGAGAGAGCAGGTATGAGAATAGGCCATTGGTAGAAGAATTTAAGAGAGATATTAATGCTATAATATGCTGAAGACTCATGAAGTCAGAATGGCAGCCCAGCTCTATCAAGTAGTGGTATAATTGAGCAATAGCATTAGATAGGAATTGGAGGGAGAGCAGAAGAGAAGAAGAGAGATTAAGAGAGCAAAGAGACAATAGAGCACCAGCCCCAAGGTTAAACAATGCAGAGGTATACAGGTAACAATTGTCATAGCCTCAAGTTTGGCCTAGGAGATAGGAGATACCTCAACAGCAGACACCAGCAGGGCTTTCTCTGATGGAAGGAGCAGAAAGGACAAATGCAGTAATAGTACACCCTTATCAGAGGGTAGGGTTGGCTCAATGCAATCCATATACCATGGATGTGGATCAAGAAAACAGGAATTGTTATAACTATGAGAGATTTGGACATCTGGCTAGAAATTTTAGCAACAGAGGAATAAGAAACAAAATTGGGAAAGGTAGAAGACTGAAATATAGGCAAGGAAACAATAGACAATGTAATTTAAATAGAGAGGGAGATCTGGTAGTCCTCAACTAGGTCTCAATAACAATAGGTTTGCAATGCTCTCTAGAGTAGTAGAAAATACATCTATATGCAACCTGGACAATGAGGACATGCTAAGAGAAATAACAGTGAAGATTGAGTTGGAAAGGATTGATATGCAAGAAGGAGTGATGGTGGAGGCATTGCTAGACAGTGGAGCTACAGGATTAATAATGAGTTCAGAGTTTGCAAGAAAGTAGAGGTTTAAGTTTAAAAAAATTGAGAGGCCAATTTATGTTAGAAATGTGGATAGAACACTGAATAAAGAAGGACCTATAGAAAACACAGTAGAAGTCAATATTTACTATCAGAGACATAGGGAGAGGATGGAGATTGACATGATTGGGAGGCAAAAGTGGAATGTAATCTTGGGAATGCTGTGGTTAGCTCACCACAATCCTGAGATTGACTAAAGAACCAGAGAAGTAAAGATGACAAGGTGCCCAGAAGAATGTGGGAAGCAGTGGAGACTAAAGTAGAGAAAGTCAGGATGGCAGAAACAGAAGGAAGAAGAAAGGAAGAAAGAAGCAGGAAAGAAATAGGAATAAAGAGAAATGAAAGTAAGAAAAGTAGCAGAAGAGTGGGAGATTTGGGATATAGTAGAGAATATTGATACTAAGAAGATATTTACAAAGATGGACTTGCAATGGGGATATAATAATGTACAGATAAAAGAAGAAAATAAGTGAAAGATGGCATTTACTACACTAGAAGGGTTATTTGAGCCAACAGTAATGTTCTTTGAACTTACCAACTCTGCAGCAACACTTCAAACTATGATAAATGAAATCCTGTGGGACTTTATCAATACTGGGAAAGTGGCAAGTTTTATTGATAATGTAATTATTGGTACAGAAATAGAAGAAGGGCATGAGAAGCTAGTAGAAGAAGTGGTAAAGAGGTTAGTGGGGAACAATTTGTATGTGAAACCAGAGAAGTGCAAGTAGAAGGTTAGGGAAGTAGAGTTTTTAGGAGTTATGATAGGACCAGAGGGGATTAAGATGGAAGAAGATAAAGTAAAGAGAGTGTTAGATTGGTCAATACCCAAGTATGTCAAGGATGTGCAGAAGTTCTTAGGGTTGGTGAATTATTATCATTGATTTATCAAGGACTTTGCATCCATAACCAGACCATTGCATGACATAGTCAAAAGAAATCAGGAGTGAGAATAGACAGAAAGATAGAAGAAGGCATTTGGGGAGCTGAAGGAGAGGTTCACAAAAGAATCAGTGTTAGCAACACTGGACTTAGACAAAAGAATGAGGATGGAAGTAAATATATCAGATTATGCCATGAGATGTTTTATCTATGGAGTGTGAGGATGGGAAGTGGAGACCGGTGGTATTCCTTTCAAAATCTCTAAACAAGACTGAAAGGAATTATGAGATTCATGATAAGAAGATGTTAGCAGTGATAAGAGGGTTGGAAAATTGGAGGCATTTATTAGAGGATGCTAAGTATAGGTTCAAGGTCTGGATAAACTATAAGAATTTGGAATACTTTATGAAGACACAGAAGCTGAACCAAAGACAAGCTCATTGGGCATTATATTTGTCAAGATTCAACTTCACCTTGAAGCATGTTCCAGGAACAAAAATAGGGAAGGCAGATAGACTTAGTAAGAGGCCAGACTGAAAAGTAGGAGTAGAAAAGGATAATGAAAATCAAGTACTTATAAAAGATGGTTGGCTGTATAGTTTACATGAAGTAGTAATAGAAGGACCAGAAGTAGATATAGTAGAAAAGATAAAAAAAGCTAGGGGTAAGGATGAAGAGGTAGTTAGAGTAGTAGAAGAGATGAAAAAGGTAGGAGTAAAAGTAGTGAGAGGAGACAAATGTTAGATGGAGGGAGAGTTGGTATTGAAAGAGGATAAAGTATACATGCCAAAGGATAAAGAACTAAGGACAGAGATAATCCAGTTGCATCATAATATACTAGTAGCTAGGTATGGAGGAAAGTGGAAGACAACAGAGTTGGTGACAAGGAATTATTGATGGCCAGGAGTGACAAGGAATGTAGGGAGATACATGAAAGGTTGTGATATGTGTTAGAGGATGAAAAACAGAACAGAGATGCTAGCAGAGAAGTTGAAGCTGAGTAAGGTTTCAGAAAAACTGTGGACACATCTAACAGTAAACTTTATCACAAAGTTATCAGTAGTAGCAGGGAAAGACACAATTCTAGTGATCTGCAATATGTTGTCCAAGATGACACATTTTGTGACAACAACGGAAGAGACATTGGTAGAAGGATTAGTGAGGCTGTTTAGAAATAATGTATGGAAGTTACACAGATTACCAGAGAGTATTGTGTCAGATAGAAGACTGCAGTTTGCAGCAGAAATGACAAAGGAGTTGAATAGTATGTTAGAGATCAAGAAAAAGCTGTTAACATTATTTCACCTACAAACAGATAGGTAGACAGAGAGAATGAACTAGAAACTAGAATAGTATCTAATATTCTTTGTTGACCATAGGCAAAAGAATTGGCCAGAATAGTTAGCATTAGCAGAGTTTGCGATTAATAGTAAGACATATTTGACAACCAAAGTGTCCCTGTTTATGGCAAACTATAGAAGAGAACTGAGGATGGAAGTTAATCTGAGAAAGAATGGAAGAATGGAAAAAGCAATAGAGTTTGCAGAAAGGATGAGAAAGATACAGAAAGAAGCTAGGGCAGCATTAGGGAGGGCACAAGAAGAGATAAAGAGATAAGTGGATAGAGAAAGGAAGGAAGCTGAAGAATGGAAAGTGGAAGATAAGATCATATTAAATATAAAAGACTTGGTATTCAAAAAAAGACTGGCAAAGAAACTAGTAGATCAATATGTGGGTCCATACATTATTGATGAGATAGTATCTACCAATGCAGTCCAATTATGACTGCCCACCTCAATGAGAATCCATCTAGTAGTAAATGTCAGTTGAATAGTATTGTCAAGATTGCAGAAAGAGGACTTTGTTTTTTTATTTTCTTTTCAATTTATTTTTCATATTTTCGATTTTTAGAACTCTGGGATTAGGGTTAGAAGTGATCAGTCACATCTGTCACATCTGATAGTATAGTCACAACACTAATCACAGGACTGAAGAGAAGAAAATAGAAGGTTCTGGAACAAAATGACATCATACAACATGAACCCCATATATTGGCCTCATGCTTTACACCTGGTCATTTAGAGTAGGGTACACAGTAGCTAGCATGGACCATCTGTGAGAGTATATAAGGTAGACTACTTTGTAAAGGGCTCTCTATCGAGTTCTCTTGTGTTTACTCTAATACAAGAGTTTGTCCTTTTACCTCACTCTAAAGGTTTAAGTTTATAACAAGTATGATACAAGGATCAAGTAAGGGAGTAAAGAAAAGAAGAAGTTAAACCAATAGAAGTAGAAGGAGTTGAAGAATAGGAGGTGGAAAGAATTCTGAGTAAAAGAAAAGTAAGAGAGGTGATAAAGTATTTAGTGTAATGGAAGGGGTTTATGGCTGAACATGATAGTTGGAAAAAGGAAGAGGATTTGGAAAATGCAAAGGAATTAGTAGCAAAGTTTGAGAGGAGGATGAATATAAAAGTAAGAAGATGGAAGAAGTTGGATTTAGCAGAAGAAAAGTATTTTAGAAAAGTGAAATTACCAGGGAAGTATATAGCAAAGGTGTTGTATGAATGGGATGATGAAAAGTTTGAAAACAAATATTTAAAGAAGTTAGAAAGAAGCTGTAAAAGATAGAAGGGAGAAGACAAAACAAGAAGGAAGGATGAACCAACAAGTTCCTCTAGGAGTAGGAACCTTGAAGGGAGGGTAATGTCAAACATGTAAAGCCTGGATGCTAGCTTTTTTATTTAATTCTTTTTTTTTCTTTATTTATTTGGATATAGGGTTAGGGTTAGAGTGACATCATGATCACACTTTTACGCATCAGTCACAGCAGATAATATAGTCACAGTAATGGTCACAAGTCACAAGGTCACAGAGAAGGGTGTAGAAAGTTCTAGAAAAATAATGTTATACAATATGTGCAATATATGGTCATTTAGGATAAGTTAGAGAAGTAGTAGCACAGACTATAATAGTTTAGTATATAAGATAGACAATCTTATACAGAGTTCTTTATCAAGTTCTCTTATGTTAATCCAATACAAGGTTTATTTGCTTGACCAACCCTAAGGTCTTGAGTTTGTAACATATCTATTCAAAATCTTTTCTACTTTATACTCTTTTTCTCCCTCTATCTCTACTGGAGAAGGTGGGATCTTCTTTTGTCTCTCTACCTACTCTTGATACTTCACTATCCTTCTCATATTAACCACTGGGTGTGTTCTTAATGACACCAGTAACTCCAACTCTACCATATTTTCTGATATGATTTTCTTAACTACATAAGATCCAATATATTTCTCCATCAATTTCTTTGTTGCTCTCTTTATCAACTCCATTGGAAAATCTTTTGTATCCACATATCTTTTCATCTCTTTCTGTAACTTTACCAATACTGCCTTTATCTCCTCATATCTATTCTTCATTTCTTTTACAAATTCTTCTACCTTCACATGCTTCTTCTTTTTTCTAATGTCAAAGCCCATCCTTAATTCTTTTTTATAGTTGACTTTAAACAGTGATGACTTCGTTGCTGTATATACATTATTGTTGAAGGCAAATTCTGCTGTTGCCAACTATTCTAATTAATTGTTCTGCCTATGATTAACATATATCCTTAAGTACTGTTCTAGCTCTTGATTTGCTCTCTCCATCTGTCTATCTATCTGTAGATGATATGCTGTAAATAACTTTATTTCTATCCCCAACATTTCATTCAATTCTTTCATTAACCTTACCACAAACTGAGGTCCTCTATCCAATATTACACTCTCTGGCAACCCATGCAACTTCCATATATTATTCCTAAACAACCTTGCCAAACCTTCTACTGTTATTTTTTCTATTGTCACTACAAAGTGTAACATTTTCGAGAACCTATTACAAACTACCAAGATTAAATTATAGCCTTTTGATACTAGTAACTTTGTAACAAAATCCACCAATATATGCTGTCATGGTTTCTCTAGTACCTCGTTAGGCATTAATTTTCCTGCAGGCATCTCTACTCTATTCTTCATTCTCTGACACTGATCACATCCCTCCATATATCACTTTACCTTCTTTGTAACTCCTGGCCACCAATAATTTTTAGTAACCAATTCTACTGTCTTCTATTATTCTTCATGTTCTGCTATTAGCATATTATAATAAAGCTAAATAATCTCCAATCTCAAATTTTCATCCCTTGGAACATATTCCTTCTCTTCTTTCAATACTAAATTGTCCTCCATCTGCCACTCCTTATTTCTCAATACTTTAACTTCTGCTTTCTTCATCTCTTCTACTGCTTTTATCACTTTATTATCCTTTACTTCCAATTTTTTAATTTTCTCAATTATTCCTTTTTCAGCCCCCTTGATTAACAACTGTTCCTTTTCTATTGCTCTGATCTCTAACCACTCCTTTTTCAACATTACTTGATTTTCATTATCCCTTTCTACCCCTTCTGCCCAATCTGCTCTCCTACTATCTGCTTGTCCTATACTCTTTCCAGCCACATGTTTCTAAACAAAATCAAATCTTGACAAATATAAGGCTTATCTAGCCTGCCTTCAATTTAATTTCTGAGCCTTCATGAAGTACTCCAAGTTCTTATGATCTGTCCAAATTTCAAACTGATCCTTGGCTCCTTTTAAGAAATACCTCCATGCTTCTAAGCACTAAATAATTGCTAGCATCTCTTTATCATGAATCTCATAATTTCTTTCTGCTTTATTCAATGATTTTGAAATATAGGTGACTGACCTTTACTTCTCATCTTCATACTTCATTGACAACACTCCACCTGTAGCAAAATCTGACCTATCTACTTCTACTCTCATCTTTCTATCCAAGTCTGGTATTACAAAGACTGGCTCTGTCGTAAATCTCTTCTTTAACTCCTCAAATGTCTTCTACTGCTTTTCTCCCCAGTTCCATTTTGTATTCTTCCTTGTCATCTCATATAAGAGTTTTTTTATCCTTGAAAAATCTTTGACAAACTATCTATAATAGTTTGCCAATCTCAAAAACTTCTGTACATCTTTCATATTTTTTGGCACTGGCTAATCTACTACTTCTTACACTTTCTTTTTTTCTATTCTTACTCCATCTGGCCCTATTATTACTCCCAAGAATTCAACCTCTCTAACCTTCCACATATATTTCTCTGGTTTCACAAACAAACCATTCTCTTCCATCCTTCTCAATACTTCTTCCACAATTTCATCATGTCCTTCCTCTGTCTCTGTCACTATCATTACATCATCAATAAATGCTGCTACCTCTCCTTTCTCTATCATATCTCTAAGCAAGTCATTCATTATTATCTGAAACATTGCTAGTGAATTTGTCAACCCAAAGAATATTACTATTGGCTTAAAAGCCCCTTCTGGCATAGAGAACACTGTTTTCCACTTGTCTCCCTCCTTAATCCTTACATTGTTGTATTCCCACTGTAAATCCATCTTTGTGAACACCTTATTCTTCCCTATACTATCTATCAAATCCAAAATCAGTGGCAATGAATAATTATTTTTGATTGTCTAGCTATTCAGGTATCAATAGTCTTGCACTATTCTCTTCTTACCATCTTTCTTTGGCATAAAGAATACTGGTGATGTCTGTAGTGACTTCAATGGCCTAATATACCACTTCCTCAACTAATCCTTCACAAACTCCTGAACTTCCTCTCTCTCTACTCTTAACAATGGATATATCTTTCTCTTTTTTGGTACAAAACCTTCTCTGAGATCTATAGCATGATTCCAAGTCTTTCTTGTTGGCATCCTCTCTGACTCCTTCTTTTCAAACACCTTCAAATACTTATGGAACCTTCTTGGAACCATCTCTTCCACTGTTCTCAACTCTATCAAATCTTCTTTCTTATCTCTCTCTTCTTCCTTTTCTTTAACTATTCTTGCTATTACCATTTCTTCCTCTGTAGTTGGTCTTCTAAACTCTTCTCTCCTTTTCTCTTTTTCTTTCTACTTCTGCCATCCTAGCTTTGTCTGTCTTTCTTTTCTTCATTTCTTTCCACACTCCTCTGGACATCTCGTTATCTGTACCTCTCCTGTTTTCCAATCTATCTCTGAGTTATAGCATGCTAGCCAAGGCATACCTAATATAACTTCTCATTTCTGACCTTCTGTCACATCTATTGATGTTCTTTCTTTATGTTTCTTGAAATATATTTCTACTTCTACTGTATCTACTATTAATCCTGTATAGTTTAACATTCCATCCACATTTCTCACATATATCAGTCTTTCCAACTTCATCCTCCTGAATCTGTGCTTCCTTGAAAACTCTTCACTCATCACCAACTCTGTCGCTCCACTATCCAACAACACCTCTATCACAATTCCTTCTTCTTCTTTCTCTTGCTTCAATCCAATCTTCACTGTTACTTCTCTCAATACCCTTTCTTTCTTTTCTTCTCTTTTCTTCCTCTTTTCTACTTCTGTCTTTTGTATCTCTATCTCCCTCTTTGCTCTTTCCTCCCTCAAAATTTCTTTTCTATCTTTCACTGCTTTCTTTTTATTTCCTTCTCCTCTTTGCATTACTCTATCTCTTAACACTTCAAATCTATTTGAGGGCATCTATAATGATCTCTCTTCTTCTATATTTCTACAATGTTGGGCAATATACCCAAAACCTCCACAAACAAAACACTTTCTTTCTTCCATTGGTTTCTGCCTATTTTCTTCTCTTCTTCTTTCCCATATTTTCTGTTATCTCCACTTCTTCTCTGCTCTTCTCTCTTCTACTCTCCTTTTTTTCTTCTTTTCTTCTTCTTCCTTTCTTCTTCTTCTTTATTCTTCCTCTTTCCACTGTTTATCATACTCTCTCCTTCTCATCTCCCTTTTTTCTCTTTTTCTTTGTTCTTCTTTTTCCAACATCAACAACATCTTCTACAATTCCAATATTTCTATACTGTTTTCTATTATTAGGTTCCATATTCTAACTGCATTTTCTTCTTCTATTTCTCTAATCATCTCATCCAAATTCAACTGGCTCAAATCCACAATATTCTGGTTTATTGCTGCCATATCATTTGACAACAAAAACTATCTCTCTTCAAAAAAATTTCTCTGTAAGTGCTAGCTAGTATTCTTCTTACCTGACCTCACACTATCTACTGACTACCTGTCTACTGCCTTACTAACTACTGCCCTAATGAACACTGGCTAATATCTCTAAGAAGAGAATTTCTAATCTAGATGTTTTCTTACTGGACAATACTGCTGCTCTGTGTAAACTGATTATAAAAGAACCAGCAACACAAGCCTTCTACACAAATATAGCTATCTACCATATCTACAAAAGGTAATACAACTGATATACATGAGTGAGCTACTGTGTAAACAACTGGCCAAGCTTCTCCTGCCTGACTAGTATACTCCTTAAGCCTAGAACCTAGCTATATGTCTTCTTGATTAAGGAACATACTGTTCCTTGGTCAAGAATGAATAGAAAGTAAAGAAAATAAATAGTAGTCCATGTGATGCAAAGTCCCAAGGAATAGTCAAGTTCTACTGTTGTGGCAACTACTAGTCACAAAGACTAATAGTAATACAAGCAATAAATCTCTTAGTAGGATATCTATGTGAGAATCACAAGAGAACTCAACAAGGAGTCTCTGCTACATTTCTATACTATTTATACAAAAGTCTTATAGTCTGTGCTAGCAATAAATAACCCT
>Ga0157359_1000762_pt1 | contig 12296 bp, 14 predicted proteins | sample AttcapACBM3_FD_111482 | JGI IMG/M metagenome (GOLD analysis project Ga0157359, IMG submission 111482) | Fungus gardens microbial communities from leaf cutter ant in Botucatu, State of São Paulo, Brazil - Atta capiguara ACBM3 | ecosystem: Host-associated > Fungi > Mycelium > Unclassified ...
AGAATATGATCGAATACATACCACATGAACATTCAAACCCAGCTGGTCAAATTTCTTTTTATAATTCTGCCTGGACTTCGTCGCATTGTTGGTAACAAAAACAAGCTTTTTACCTTATTCGTGATAAGGACAGAGAAGATCGTTTCCAAAAAGTTGGCAGGCTCTCACCTCGTTCGCGTAGGATGCTGAGCACTTGAACCACACCATCTATTAACTGATCACCCCGCCACAGAACACCATCGCAGTCAAAGAGCCAAGTATCATAGTCGTTGAGTAAGTTTTCGTAATCTGCGAGTGAAGAAAGGCGCAGACTCATTTGGGCATTCAAGGAAGGTGACAAATCACGTTCATGGATGATGGAATCCATTCTCAGACGTTGTGATCTGGAAGGTCTTCCTAGAGTTTCCCAGATGGTCATGTTCATGTTAGGAAAAGGGATATATGAGGTCCCTCATAGCATGATGGCAGCATGATGGCTAGTGTTATACTTGGCTCGTTTTCAGTAAAATCCATATTAAATCAGAAAGATTATACAAAATCACCGGAATATTCGAGAAGTCAGATGAGCCTAACTAACAGTGAATATTGTGTTGAATCCTACTTTACCCATGTGCTATTGGTGTCGTTGCAGCTTAAGCATGCTATATGCAAGCTCAAATTTCAAAAGTATACTTCTAAATTTCTGACTACAATCTTGGAATCCTGCCTTTGCAACTCTCTATTCCACCCATATTCCATTTAAATCTTTGGTGGTTATGCATCAGCCATGATACAATTACCAGCAATTCTAGAACTTGTTGAGAAAGTTCTGAGTGATATAAGGTATGAGAATCATGCCCCAGTATATATGATAAATGCCAGACAAAGAGAATTACTTCAAGGGAAACACTTTTAGCAGATTAGTAATAAACTAATCAATAGAAGATATCTTCCTATAATTAGCATGAGTTCTGATAATTCCTAGTCTCTAAACTTTTATTAAACTTCATAAGTAACTTGGTCCCATGCTCTGTTTGAGGATATAAACAAATCATGGGATATTGTCAGACTTCAAGACAGTAGACTTAGTTTGACTTTATTTTTTTTCTCTTTAATTTAATTATTTTATATTTCTATTTTTTTTATTTGGACTTAGTTAAGGAATAGTGACTATTACTCCTTTCACTTATACCACTATCATGTATAGTAGTGCCCAGCAGTGAACTAGCAAATACATTGTATCTCATATATCCAAACACCCTAAGCATATACCAAGAGTACTGTTGAATTATAAAATCCAAGAAATCAAGTCACAACAAAACTTCCTATGACAAGCTAAACAATGTTTGGCCACCTCCTCTATCTACCAATGAAAGAACTGATTGGACATCTCCTCAGGATATGCCTCAAGGTTCAAAAGCTTTTCCTAATAATATTCCTGACTCTTCCATGGCTGTAAACCCTCTGACTATGAACATTACTATGAATCCTGGCAATAATTCTTTTTTTCCCTCCACTAATCTCTTATAGATACACAGCCTGTAGGAGTAAACATACCTGCAAGACTTAACACACCACAACCTTAAGATAGCCATCTAGAATTCTTGGCAATACTATATGCTAAGAACCAATCTGCAGACCCAGATCTCTGAGACAGTGTATTCTCTCCCATTTTACTACTTTGGATCAAGAAATTGTTTAGCAGTAATATTCAAACTATCACATGCTTGCTTCTCCAAATAGAAATATTCATCAAACAACATCACTTAGACAACAAACTAGCATCAGATTATCTAGAACTTATAGAAGTCAGTGGCATACTTTGACATATAATCAATATCATTTATAAGTCCAAATGGGATAGACTCCCTGTAAATGAAAAAATTACTCCTTTTGAAGATATATAGCCCAACACTTTGTTTGTGTTAAACCTACAATAGAGCCTAATCTCAAGGAAACTTCTAAAAACCCAACATCTCCTCAGGCAGCTCCTAATACTCCTATTCCAACTAGCAATATTCCAATTGTTCCTTCTTAGCTAAGCAAAGAGTCCTTAGCCAAGCTGACACAATCAAAACAACAAACTGGAACTAATAATAAGAAGTCATATGCTCATGCTTTAAAATTGAATATAGAAGGCATTATCCATATTAAGAATACTTTTCCAAATCTTCTTCTTAAGAAAATTGTTGAAGTTAACAATATTCTTAACACATCAAAGTCAGTTAAATCTGGTATTAAAATAACTACTAAAAGACCATCAAGGAAACAAATCATTATTCCTATGGATTAGTCTAACATAAGTATTATCATCAATTATACTAATACTTTTATTAGAAATATTAACACTTAAACATTGTTGCTGACTTTATTAAATTAGAAGATCATGGAGTTGTAATCACCACTAATTAAGCTGCTTCTTTTCAAGACATAAATATCATTGAGAAGTATATCAAGGAATCTGAGAGCATCAATTCAGAATATGCCAATAGTCTACAACTTCCCAAGTCAAAGTTATACTTGAAAATCTTAGGTCTTCCTTACTTAGTAGAGGATACTAAACAACCAATTTCCTCTGAAATAGTTACAAAGGCCATTCAACAGATATATATCTTCAATAATATTACTCTTGCTTCAAAACCCTGTATAATCAAAGCATTATCTAACTCTGATTCAGCTGTAGTCTGGATCAACATCTGGGACTCTCAAAACAGTTCTATTGCCAAATCCATTATCAATCAATGTTTCAATGTAGGAAAATATATTGCCACTATTTATGGTACCAACAAGAACCTAGAAGCTCCACAGTGTAAGAACTGTTGGAAATAGGACCACTCAATACTTATGTGCTGATCATATGTGTCCAGATATGCCAAATGCTATAAATCTCACATCACTGAACACCATAGGGAGAAAGCATAGTGTTACAAAGAAAACAAAAATTCAAACTCTCTTAAGACTTGCTATAATGAAAGGCAAGCCTTGCTCTCACATCTTCAAATGTATCAACTACAAAGAGGACCATCAAGTAGACAGTTCCAGCTGTTCTTATTGGTAAAACCATTTTAACAGAAAGTAGCATGGTAGAAAACAACAAGAGCTCTGCTAAGAGTAGAGTTTAGTAATAAAGTAATTCTTGTTAGTTATGTAAGTAGTTTTTATTTTTCAATCTATATGTTGTTTGCCTATGAATGTATGTAGCTACATAGTAGTTACCATAGACTGCCATTATACCCCACATTATAAATTGTTGATTTTTTAAAAAAAAGAAATAGTAATATGATATCACAAAGCATGATAAAAGATATGAAAACTGTCACTGTCACTATCACAACATTATATAATGCAGAGAAGAACATAGAAGGCTCTGGAATAATAATGTCATATAATATAATTATCATATATTGGCCTTATATAAAATACAAGTAGATTAGATATAGTCTAGTATGAACTATTAACTTAGCATATATAAGATAGATAGTTTATACTAGAAACTCTATTAAGTTCTCTCTTATTTTAACATTTTAAGATTTAAGTCAGACCATAAACTTTAAATACTACTATTAATCTTATAAAGTTTATTAAGTTTACCCTAAACCTTGCTAAGTGTAGTTATATATATTATCATTGTCTTGTTCTTGTCAGAATCAAAGATAATGAACTCTATTTATTTTCACTTCTTTTTGCTTTTCTATTTATTTTCTTATTGAGAACTTAAAGTTGGGGTTTGTATGATATCATACATGACTGTCACAAACTATTACATGTCACAAAAAACATAGAAGGTTTTGAAACAATGATATTATACCACATGTCCTTTAGAGTAGGCTAGATTTAGTGTAGCATAGACTATTAGCTAAGTATATATAAGATAGACACTTTGTAACTAAAACTCTATTGAGTTCTCTTGTGTAATCTTTATACAAGATTCTTTTCTTGTCTTAATACTTTGAAACTTGAATTGTAACATTAGAACTTGATCTCATACTCTAAGACTATCCAACACTAGGCTGTCAGAATTATAAATAATGGGCTTGACAATTTTTATTTTTATTTTAGACTTAAGATTAGAGTTAGCATGATATTATATGTTACAGTCACAAAATGTCACATAGCATGACTTGATGTCACACATTAGTCACAGTCATACTATTACATTCTATAATAGAACATAGTAGAAGGTTCTAGAAAGAAATGATATCACTACAACATATTTGACATATGTTGACCTTATAAGTAACATATGACCATTAGGGTAAGTTAATGGTGCTATAGTATAGACCAGTAGCCTAGTGTATATAAGATAGGTAAGTTTGTACTAGAAACTCTATCAAGTTCTCTTATATTATCCAATGTAAGGTTCTTTTTCTTTAACCCACTCTAAGGTCTTTGAGTTATAGCATAGGCCTTCTTATCATTCTTAGTGGAGAGCAATACTGCTCTTTTGTCAAGAAAAATTACTAGATCTTAAATATACTGGCTAAGTAGGAGAAGCTTGGTTATTTGTTTTGTATCAAAGCCCACTAGTACTTAGTAAATATATTATCTTTTGTGGATGTGTTAGTCAGTTTTCCATATAGTAGCTCTATGTTGCTAGTCTACTTTTGATCAGTTCATATAGAGAGCAGTGAGGGCTTTTAAAACACCATCTAGAGTAAAGATTCTCTCCTTAGGGATATTTGTTTACAATTTCATTAGAATAGTAGTTGGTTGTCAGAGCTAAAAGCAATAGACTTTACTTATTTTTATTTTCTTTCTCATTTGTATTTTCTTTTATTTTTTTGGAGCTTAGGGCTAGAGTTTAGCATAATGTTACTGTCACATGATTATATATCACAATAGAAGAGCATAGAAGGTTCTGAAAGGATAATATCATACAACATGTTTAGTACATATTGACTTTAAAAAAAAACATGGTCATTTAGGATAGGCTGAAGTAGTAGGGCACAAACCATGGGCTTTTAGTATATAAGATAGATAATCCTGTACTGAGTTCTCTATCAAGTTCTCTTGTGTAAACCTTATACAAGGTTTTTTTTCTTGATCTACTCTAAGGTCTTGAGATTGTAATATTGGTAGCATAAGCAGTCAGTAGACAGTATGAGGTGGGACAAGAAGAAGGCCTACTAGTACTTACAGAGATTGAGTCCAGTTTAGAATATAAGTCTAAGGAGAAGACCAGTACCAGCTCTACCTTACTATTATACACATTCTCACCTTCTATACCACTTCCAATTTCATCTTCACCTATACCAATTGATTCTCTACCTTTTTATTATAACATAAGTTAATATGGCTTAGTCAATTTAAAGCAGATAGTTAGACAGCAATAAGAGCAAATAGCTACCTTATAGGTGCTGATTGCTTAAGATAGTTTATGAGTAGTAGTAGGAGAGACAGGTAGTAGAAGAGATAGTAGCAGTTTCCTGACCCAATACAAGGTCAAACATAGAAGTGGCTAAGCCACAAATATTTGATGGGACTACAAGCAAGGTCAGATTATACATTAGGATAAGAATGAGAGAGACAGTAGTAGAGGAGCAGGTATAGTGGGTACTATCATATGTGTAGAGAGAGTTGGTGGATATTTGGAAAGAGAATATGATGGAAGATTTGAAGAATGGAAATTTGAGTTATACAATGGTAGGAGAATTCTTATCAGATTTAAAAGAAGAATTTGATGGAGGAGATGATGAAACAATGAAGGTGGTAGAGCTGAAGAAGATAGAGCAGGAAAATAGAACAATGAAAGAATTTGTATAGAAATTTAGAAGAGCAGTAAAATGTGATGGGTATAGAGAAAGAATATTAGTAGAAGAATTCAAGAGAGATATAAATGGGGTAATATGGCAAAAACTGATAAAATTAGAATGCCACTCTAGAAATATTAAGCAGTGGTATGAGTGGACAACAAATCTAAATAGATATTAGAGAGAAAGTAAACAAGAAAAGGAGAGATTGAGAGATAGAAGAGAAATAGGAGCTCCAGCTCAAAAGACAAACACACAAGTAGCTACTGGTAGGACACAAGGGCAACAATTATCTCAGCCCAAGGTTTGGCCAAGGAGGTAGGAAATTCCTCAACAATATGCAGTGCTTGCTCTGATAGAGGGAGTAGAGAGAATGAATATAGTTGTTATACACTTGCAATAACAGTAGGCAGGGTTCATGCCAAGGTATGACCCATATGCAATAGAGATGGATTGTGGTAAAAATTATCATAGTTATGGAGGATTTGAACACTTTGCAAGGAATTATGGAATAATAAAGAAGGTTGAAATATAAAGAAAATATGAACAATAGTAATTTAAATGGGAAAGAGAACCTGATAGTCCTTAATTAGGTTCTAGTAGTAACAATAGGTTTGTAATGCTTAGTAAAGTAATGGAAAATATATTCTGCTGCAACTTAGACAATAGAGATATGTTGAGAGAAGTGACATGAAAAGGATTGATACTCAGAAAGAAGTAACAGTAGAGCCATTATTGGATAGTGGGATAGCAGAGCTGGTTATAAGTTTAGAGTTCACTAGAAAGCAGGAATTTAAGTTAAAGAAAATAGAAAGATCTGTATATGTAAGAAATATGGATGGTTTCTTCAATAAGAAGGAGCCTATTAAGCATACAATAAAGGTGAATATTTATTATCAGAGATATAGAAAAAGGATAGAGATTGATGTGATCAACAGCCAGAAGTGAAGTGTGATTTTGGAAATGCTATAGCTTGTCTGCCACAATTCTAAAATTGATTGGAGAATAGGGGAAGTAAAAATGATAAGGTATCCAGAGAAGTATAATAATCAGTAGAGACCAAAGTAAGAGAAGTCAGGATAGCAGAAATAGAAAGAAAGAGAAGAAAGAGAAGAAGCAGAAGAAAGAAGAAAAGAAAAAGAAAAAATCAAAAAAGAAGAGGACAATGAAAGTAGAAAAGATAGAAGAAGAATGGAAGATTTGGAATGAGGAGAAGAAAGTGTTAGAATTAAAGATAGTAGACTTTATTATTTTTCTTTCTCATTTCTGTTTTCTTTTCTATTTATTTTTCTATTTTAAACTTAGAGTTAGGGGTTAGTATGACATTACACATGACTGTCACAAGTTGTTACACATCAGTCACATAGAACATAAAACATTATAGAAGGTTCCAAAACAATAATGTTAATCTACATGTCAATAGCATATAGTATACCTAGTCTTTAGAGTAGGTTAGAGTTAGTATAGTATGGATCATTAGTTTAGTATATATAAGATAAACTTAGAACTCAATTCTCTTTCTTGAAACTACCTAATATCAGGCCTTCTCTTTTATCATCCTTGACTGGGAGTAACACTACTCTTTAGTTAAGCCCACTGGTGCTTAACAGATATATTATCTTGTGTAGACATGTTATGTAGACTTTTCATAGTAGGAACTTCATACTATGGTGTTCTCTTGTGACTTATATATACAGGAGAACAGCAGTAATCCTTCAGGTACTGTTTAGAGTAGAATGACTTTCTTAAGTCAAAATAGTATACAATTTGATTAGAGTAGTAGTTGGTAGATTAGATAGTCAGTAGACAGTGTAAGATAGATAAGAAGAATACCACTAGCACTTACAGAAATAACATTGAGTTCAGAATATGATTCTGAGAGCAAGGCCAACACCAGCTTCTCTCTTTTACCATTATATACCTTCTCTTCTTTTACACTACCACCACCATCATTATCATTATCTCCAATTGATTCACTACTCTTTTACAACAATATGAGTCAACTTGACCCAGTTTAAGTAGAGTAGTTAATCTGATAATACCAAGAGCAAATCACTAATATATAAGTATAACTCTAGGCTCTAGCAGAAGTAGTAGGAGGAGTAGTGGTAAGAGTCTCTAGATCTAATACTAGGTCAAATATAGGAGTGACCAAGCTACAAACATTTAATGGGAAGGTAGAAAAGGTAGTAGGTTTTTTAATAGCATATAAGTTATATATAAGAATAAGAAGGAGAACATTATGGGAGATTTAAAGAAAGAAAATTTGGAATATGAGACAGTAGAGGAATTCTTGACAGATTTAAAAAAGGAGTTTGGGAGAAGAAATGAGACAATAAAAGTGACAGAGTTGAAGAAGATCAAACAGGAAAATAGAACAATAGAGAAGTTTGGACAAGAGTTTAGAAGAGTAGCAAAAAAAGCAGATATAAAGAAAGGCCATTAGTAAAAGAGTTTAAGAGAGAAATGAACAAGGTAATAAGAAGAAAACTAATGAAGACAGAATAACCTCCAAGAAGCATTCAACAATAGTATAAGAGAGCAACAAATTTAGACAGACATTAGGGAAAAAGCAGAAGAGAAAAAGAAAGGTTACAAAGAAGAAGAGAATAGAGGCCTTCAGCACCAAGGCAAAATATGACAACAAATGTCACAGGAACACAATGGCAATAGATGCTATAGTCTCAAATTTGGCCAAGGAAGCAGGAGGTTCCTCAATAGCAGATACCAGCAAAGCCTATACCAATGAAAGAAGTAGAGAGAACTAATGTAACTATGGTCAATCTGCAACAACAGTAGATAAAGTTTGTATCTCAGCATAATACATATATTATGAATGTAGATAGAAGGAGAAATTGTTATAGCTGTGGAGGATTTGGTCATATTGCAAGGAACTATAGAAACAGAGAAATAGTAGAATGAGGGAGAAAGATTGACTATGAAAACAATGGACAGAATAATTTAAATGGAGAAAAGAGTCTGATAGTTCTCAACTAGACTCTAGTAATAATAGGTTTGCAATACTCAGTAGAATAATATATAATTACATCCTACTATAACCTGAACAATGGAAACATGTTGAGAGAAATCATTATGAAGATTGGACTAGAGAAAATTGATACTCAAGAAGATGTGACAGTAGAGGTGTTGTTGGATAGTGGGGTAACAGGACTGGTCATAAGTCCAGAGTTTGCTAGAAAGCAGGTATTTAAACTGAAAAAAATAGAAAAATTCATATATGTAAGAAATATAGATAATTTCTTTAACAAGAAGGGGCCTATTGAACATACGGTTGAAGTCAATATTTACTACTAAAGATATCTGGAGAGAACAGAGATCAATATGATTGAAGGTCAGAAGTGGAGCATAATTTTGGAAATATTATAGCTAACTCACTATAATTCTGAAATCAATTGGAGAACAGGAGAGGTGAAGATGACAAGGTGCCAAGAGAAGTGTTGTAAGCAGTAAAGACTGAAGCAAAGACTAAAGCAGAAGAAGTCAGTGTAGCAAAAACAGAAAAAAGAAAAGAAAAGAAAAGAGGAAGGAAAGAAACAAAAAGAGAAAGAGCAGAAAAAGGAGAAAGAAAAAAAAAGAAGAGAACACAAAAAAAGAGAACAATGGAAGTGAAAAAGATGGCAAAAGAATGGAATATTTAGAACAAAGAAGAGGAGACAGCAAAATCTGAAAAAGAGGCCAAAAAATTGGTTCCTCAAAAGTTTCATAAGTAAATCTATGTTTTTGGAAAGAAAGTAAATAAGAGAATACTAATGAAGAAGTTGTGGGTCCATACAAGAGAAGTAAAGGAAGGGTTTGTACTAAGGAAGGGAAAAGTGTATCTATTGTCAAGAGAAAAGAGAGGAAAGATATACGAGTTCATTAAAAAATAACTGAGGAAGAGGTAATTAGACCCTCAAAATTACCTCAAACAACACTAGTGTTTTTTGTAGGAAAAAAGGACAGTAAGAAAAGAATGGTATAGGACTATAGATATTTAAACAAATAAACAATTAAAAATAATTATCCCTTATCCTTAATCTCAAACATTGTAGAAAACATAGGTATAAAAAAAGTATTTACTAAATTAGATCTATGGTGGGAGTATAATAATATATGGATAAAGGAGGGAGATAAGTGGAAGGCAGCATTCATGACTCTGAAAGAATTATTTGAACCAACAGTAATGTTCTTTAGGCTCACAAACTCTCTAGCAACATTTCAAACAATGATGAATGAGATCCTTTGGAACTTGATCAGCACTAGAAAAGTAAGAAGTTTCATTGATGATGTCATAGTAGGAATAGAAGAGGAAGAAGAACATGATGAAGTAGTAGAAAAAGTAGTGAAGAGGCTAGCAGAGAATAATTTGTATGTTAAACTAGAAAAATGCAAGTGGAAGGTTAGAGAAGTAGGATTTCTAGGAGTAGTAATAGGACTGGAGGGAATTAAGATGGAAGAAGAAAAGGTGAAGGAAGTGTTATACTGGCTGACTCCAGAAGAAGTTAAGAACATACAGAAGTTTTTGAAACTTGCCAATTATTATCAGTGGTTTATCAAGAATTTTGCAGTAATAGCCAGACCATTACATGACTTGGTAAAGAAAGATCAGAAGGTGTTTCAGGAGTTGAAGGAGAGATTTACAAAAGAACTGGTGTTAGCAGCACCAGACTTAGACAAAAAAATGAAGATGAAAGTTGATATATTAAACTATGCAACAGAAAAGGTTTTATCTATAGAATACAAAGATGGGAAATAGAGATCTGTAGTATATCTCTCAAAATCTCTCAATGAAACAGAGAGGAACTATGAGATCTATGACAAGGAGATGTTAGTGGTGATAAGAGGATTGGAAAACTGGAAACATCTATTAGAGGGTACAAAGTTCAAGTTTGAGATCTGGACAGATCATAAGAACTTGGAACATTTTATCAAAGCACAACAAAAGACAAGCTTGTTAGACATTATATCTATCAAAATCTGACTTTATTTTGAAACATGTGCTAGAAACCAAAATAAAGAAAGCAAATAAACTTAGTAGGAGACCAGACTGGAAAGTAGGAGTAGAAAATGATAATAACAATCAGACTTTAATGAAAGAAGAATGAATTTGTAGCTTAGTAGAAGTAGTAACAGAAGGGCTAGAAGTAGATATATTAGAAAAAATGAAAATAGTGAGAAAAAAGAACAAAGAAGTAGTTAGAGTAGTAGAGTAGATAAAGAAGGCTGGAATAAAAGTGTTGAGGGGAGATGAGTGACAAGTAGAAAGAAATTTAATGTTAAAAGAAGGAAAAGTGTATATACCAAAAAATGAAGAGTTAAGAGTTGAAATAATCTGGCTACACCATGATACACAAGCAATAGGACATGGAGGGAGATGGAAAATAACAGAGTTTGTAACAAGGAACTACTGGTGGCCAGGAGTAATAAGAAACATAAAAAATATGTAGATAGCTATGATATATATTAAAGAATAAAGAATAGGACAGAGGTATCAGCAGGGAAGTTAAAGTTGAGTAAGATACTAGAGAAACTGTAGGCATATCTGACAGTGGATTTTATCATGAAATTACTGTTAGTAGCAGGATAGGATACAATTCTAGTAGTCTGCAATGGGTTATCAAAAATGACATATTTTGTGGCAACAACAAAAGAGACATTAGCAGAGAGATTGGCAAGATTGTTTAGGGATAACATATAGAAGTTGCATGGGTTACCAGAGAGTGTGGTGTTGGATAGAGGACCACAGTTTGTAACAGAGTTAATGAAAGAGCTGAATAATACTTATGGTTCTTTGTTGATCATAGACAAAAGGATTGGACAGAGTGGTTAGCAACAGCATAGTTTGCAGTTAACAACAAAACACACTCAGCAACTAAGATATCTCTGTTTATGGCAAATTATGGTAAAGAATTAAGAATGGGAGCAGATATTAGAAGGAAGGAAAAAGTAGAGAAAGTGATGGAGTTTGTAGAAAGAATGAAGAAGGTACAAGAGAAAGCAGGAGCAGCATTAAGAAAGGCTTAGAAGGAAATGAAATGGTAGACAGATAGGAGAAAAAAAGAAGTTAAAGAGTGGAAGAAAAGCAATAAAGTAATGTTGTTCACAAAAGACTTAGTATTCAAAGAAAGACCAGCAAAGAAATTAGTGGACCAATATATTGGTTGATATATCATTGATGAAGTAAAGTATGACTGCCTATAATAATGAGAATTCATCTGGTGGTGAATATCAGTCAAGAGACAAGAAAAGTTAGATATGGCAGAAGAAAGAGACTTTAGAAGAGAGGAGTTACTGGGAAAGTACATGGCAAAGATGTTGTATGGATAGGATGACAGGAAATTTGAGGAGGAGTACCTGAAGAAGTTGGAGAAGAACTAGTGAAAATGGAAGTCAGTTTCTCTGAAAGAGAAACCTTAAAGGGAGGGAGGAGGGGGGTAATATCAGAATCAAAGATGATAAACTTTATTTATTTTGACTTCTTTTTGCTTTTCTATTTTCTTTTCATTTTATTTTCTTATTTGAAACTTAGAACAGAGGTTTGTATAATACCACATGATATCACATGAT
>Ga0157359_1000763_pt1 | contig 12295 bp, 14 predicted proteins | sample AttcapACBM3_FD_111482 | JGI IMG/M metagenome (GOLD analysis project Ga0157359, IMG submission 111482) | Fungus gardens microbial communities from leaf cutter ant in Botucatu, State of São Paulo, Brazil - Atta capiguara ACBM3 | ecosystem: Host-associated > Fungi > Mycelium > Unclassified ...
CCTGCTGCTGCCACTCGGCCAGTTTGCTGCGCCAGATCTGAAACAGCGGCACACTCTCTTCCACGCTGTCGCTGCCGATAAAGCGCACCATCGGCTGTGAACCGGTGCGCAGCGCGTGGGGCGACACCCGCGGCTTCTGCGCCCGGGCGGCCAGCGCGGCCGGACTCTGTGACGTGGAAGCATGCACCGGACGGCTGTCGAGAATTACAACTATCCAATGATACACCAGATTGCTTCTATGTGTGGTCGTAAGCGCCTGGAACATTCTGAAGACTGTTCTAAGAGAGATTTTATCACTACTATTGGCTGGATTTTCAAGATGATCGCAGAGAGCATAATGTCAAACACAATCAGGAATAAAAGCACTTGGATCACAGCATTTTTCAGCTTCGTAGTTGGGTGTGTTACTGGAGCCAGCGGATTTTTGGATGGTCTTAACAAGATTCCTGAATCATACGCTCAGTTCAAGAAAGTATATCTGTACGACTCTGAGTTTCTGAAAGGTGATTGGTCTACAAATGCTGAATATGTTGTCAACTCACACGATCTTAGTTTGGATGTCGAACAGCCCAAAACTGTCATGAGTATGGAAACAGACAAGGATGGCAGCGTCTCAGGTGCAATAATGAGTGAACAAATCTGTGATGCGTTACCTCTGACATGGCACATATTTTTTCAGAGTGATACGCCTTCACTACTGAACCTCTTCACTGACAGAAAGTTTTATATCACTCAGTTGCATAATGGTGAAACAGAGACAGTAGCAACCTTAAAACTGATCAACGAAAACAAGAAATATGGTTCTTTAACGTTCAAAGTAATCAGTGATATGACCGGAGTGTTACCTGAAAAAATCACTTTCGGTAAAAACCTCCCTGCCTTCAAAGAGGACAAAAAACAGCTTCAAAACTATTGTGGTGACTCATCACGAAAGTTCTGGAGTCAGTATTTTGGGAAAGAAATACCTAAACCCTCAGCTAATCACTAATGCCTGTTAAGAGGGGGGCAGGGTGCATACTCTGTCACCCTCAACTAACTACCACTGCTGCTCATCATTAGCCTGACTTATAGTATTGTTAATACATGAATTAAACTTATAATGTTTGACGGTTTCTTGACATCGTGTGATGATCATTCAATGGGGTTTCACCTTAACAGTTTATCTCTTAACAGTATTCTTTACAGATCACTGTACAGACCGAGCGAACAGGTGAGCGACTACAGCAACGATAAGGCAAAGCCAGTTGCACTCTTAACAGTCAGACTTAACAGGCCCTCTCATTCTCACAGCTATTGTGACCCGTTCTAACTAACCCCGCTCTTAACAGCATATTTTTACTATGTACTCAGATACCCCCACGAAAATCTACCAAAACTCCTCCGCAGCCCTTGCTACTACTGACTTTCGCCGACTTTTTCCAGTTACATAAAAACACCCTTTACAGATACTCTTTCGCCATTCTTTGAATTTGTCTTATTCACATATTAACAGGCTTGTCAACAACATTTATCTTGACAAATGTTACAGAAATGTTAATATACCTTATCAGCTAATTAATCTGGATCAGACCTATGAATGAAGCAACCAACTAAATCCAAGCGATGTGCCCACTGTAAAAAGGTTTTCAAAGCATCCCGCTCATCAGTTCGCTACTGTTCATCCTCTTGCAGGGAAGCAGCAAAAAGAAAAGAGTCAGAACCCGCTAAAGAACGCCGTCAGAAGTCACTAAACCTCGCTAAACACCCTCTGTATGTTCTTCGTCAATCGAAATTCATAACCGACCTTCTACAGCAGATCGCCAGACATGGCTCTGTAGATTGCCTGTTAGACTTCCCGATTGAGTCTCTATACAGCTTATGGAAAGCACGAGGCAGACTGGCATTCAAAACAGGTACACAGGTTCACATTGCACACCTCGTACCATGCTCAAAGGGTGGGGCATACCATCCCCTTAACCTGTCTCTGTTACCTGCAACGATTAACCAGAAGCAGGGCGCTCGGTTCAGATTCCCTAAAGGCATTGGCACACAGTGGACATCTCAGTCAGCACAGCCATTCACTGGTGACCACGAACAGATCTGGACAGAACTGGTTAAAAAGCATCGAACCAAACTTACTCTGTTTGCTAAGCGTCATCCTAAGATTTCAGGTACAGAACATGTCAGAACAGCTCAGCGCCTCCTGAAAGCACCAGAGACAGACATCCGTTACCTTTCAACAGTAATGTCTATGGCCCCTGAAAACCTTTCAGCCCTGTGTGACCGTCTGAGCATTGCAGAAGTACGCCAGTTAAACGGTACTTCCACTGAAGACGAATCAGAAAAATGGCCTGCGGTCATGGTTCACATGTTCCATATCCAGCGCCTTAAGCAGTTCTACACAGACTCCGGTAAGCAGTGCACAGACCGCTTTATCAAAGTCATCTCAGCATTTCCCTCAGACAAGCTACCGATGGATATTGTCGAAATCGCCTGCTGTGCAAGACCAGTTGAAGCCCTGAACACTCTGCTTACACACATCATCGCCAACGAACACGAATTACCATTTACCTTCGAGGACATCTTAATGACCTTACACACTGACGAAAACCTGATGATCACCAGTGACCGTGATGGCAGTAATGAACACTCCCAGCACGTTGACCTTATCCACGAGAAGCAATTCCAGCGTGATGAAGACCTTCCAGCAGAAATGATCGCAATCCTTGACCGTATGGAATCAGAACTCTTTGCAAAAGCCGATAAAAATGCTCGTCTGGCACTGCTCAAAGCAAAGAAAACAGGCCAGTCACCAATCCATATTCTCGAACAAGCTGAACAGGCATTCTCAGGTAAACCAGCACTGTTTACCCGCTCTATGTCTCGCCTCGTGGACATCCTTAACAACGCAAGTTAACTATGTACTCAAAACACCCCACGAAAATCTGAAAATTAACCTTCAACCTCATGTATTAATTGAACTTTTAAGACTTTCATCGGTTACATAAAAAGCCCCCTCTACACAAGGTATTACTCCGAATGTACACACTCACGCCTACAAAGGAAGTGCAACGCTTCCTTTCCCTTCTTGAATCTGGACAGACTCCTTCAGCCGCTGCTAAGCAGGCTGGCCTCAACCCTCACGAGGCTATTCTGGTCAGGAAACTGGCTGGGCTTCCCGTCAACAGTCCTAAGCAGAACATCCCTGAACAGGTCGTTAATCTACGCGCTCAGGGACTCACCCATAAGCAGATCGCTGTACAGCTTGGTATCTCTCAGAGCTACGTAAACCTCTGCTTAGTCCGTCATCGCAAACACTCACCCGGTAACTGATCAATGTCCCAGCAAATAATCATCCATTTTCTCTTCGATATTTTCCCGACAAGCGCACTGACTGTGTTCATTTTGAAACTCGTCAACGATCTGACCGGCAAAGACGACTGAAAAGACACCATTCAGACGCCTATCAATCTAACTTATTGATCTGTAATGACATATCTGAGCGTTTTCTGATTGGTATCTGCTCAGTGTCTCTCGCTATTGCTACCCAGATCCCCATTTCCAAAATAAACAAAAGGTATATCTATGAATGACTACCAAAACCACCACACCCGATACTGACACTGTGACAGAACAGGCTCAATCAGCCGCCTACAGCTTCCTTGAAGCGATTCTCCACAAAGACGCTCTCACCCTCCGCAAATATGGCGTTGACGATAAGACCACCAGCGCCATTGACCTAAAGACTCAGATCGACGTAGCACAGAAGCTATTAGCCAGTGACAACAACCAGCGACGCTCTATGTCAAAGCGTGTACTGGCTGCTCAGGCTGGACTCCCAAGCAAAGCAGACGTTACAACATCCAGTGTGACCGCTTCTAAATCCGCGCCCAAGCCCACCTTCCAGCGCCATTCTGTAGCCCCTAAAGCAGTCGCTTAACAAGTCTCAAAACCATCTCCTTTTAAGACATTTGAAAACATGTCTCAAAAGACTCGAAAACGAGTCTCAAAAGGTTGTTTTAGCTTTTTGATACGTGTATATTTATGAGACTAACTTTTGAGACAAGGATCAATCACATGTCAGTAATCGGATATGCTCGTGTATCAACAAACGAACAGACCATTGCAAACCAGCAACAGCAAATTTCTGAAGCGGGTTATCAGGTAACAAAGTGGTTCAGTGACTCCGCTGTATCCGGTGGTGTAAAAGCGTCTGAGCGTCAGGGATTCAGTGACCTCCTGAAATATGTTCGAGAAGGGGACACACTTATCTGTGTCGCAATTGATCGGCTGGGGCGTAACACAATCGACGTGCTGTCCACAGTTGAACTTCTACAGGCTAAGGGCGTTAAGGTTATCAGTCTTCGTGAAGGCTTCGACCTGTCTACACCGGTTGGTAAAGCCATGCTGACCATGATGGCTGGACTCGCATCACTGGAGAAGGATTTGATCGCAGAACGCAGAACAGCAGGCATTAAGCGTGCTCAGTCAGAAGGTATCCATTGTGGCAGGCCAATAAAAGCCACAGGAGAGCAGGTTGAACAGTTGGTTAAGGCTGGCATGTCACCAAAAGACATCATGTCTCAACTGAACATAAGCAAGGCAACGTTTTACCGTCTCAAGCAACAGGCGACATCGTGACAGGTTAATCCACAGCGGGTCTGTAAAGGCCCACGCTGTTCAGAAACCTTCTCAGATGCTCTCTCAGCGCATCTATACAGATATTTCAGGGTCCCTCTGCGATAGAAAGGTAACGCCTCTTTCTGAACCACTTAGCACCTATACACACACTTCACAGATATTTTCCCAGCCACTCCCCCATATCCCTGTTAATTCACCCCCCAATTTCTCAGTAAAAAATTAAAAAAGGTCACCACCAATGTCCACCAAAATCTCCCAATCAGAAATTGAGTACAACCAGCGTTTGTCAGCAGAAGACAGAAAACGCGAGCTACTTCGCCAACAGGCTTACCGTGATGTGCGTGCACAAGCTCACCTGTTCAGAGTGCTCCCGACAGAACCCGCTCACAGCTATAAGAATGCAGAGGGTTACCGTGTGACCTGCGACAGCTTGCCCTTATCACTTTGTTAACAATGTTGCAATATTTATCTTTACAAAATGATCACATTCTGGTAACATTAAAGAGTGGTCAGTAAACTCTACAAGTCACTTCCTTAACCTATAGCGCGGTGTAAATACTCTTCACCGCCTATCTCAAAACACTACTCCCAGCCAGATTCGCAAAGATGCCTTTCAGCGGTCATCTCAACTAAATCCTGTCAGCTCCCGTTTCTCCAGCGGCCTCGTAGGGACAGGTGCAAAACTGTTTTCCCGTACCTTTGCGGGGATGCGGCGACAAGCAGCTTTGCAAATCTGACTCAACCATCGCTAACCCGATTATCAGGCTAACGATAATTTTTTATCTAACCCTATAAGGTATCCCCGCAATGATCCCTGCACTCGTACTAACTATTACCGTTATCGCTGCCTGTAGACTCGAAACAGCCTGGAGGGAACGTTAATGCTTGAAGTAAACGAACTCCTTAAACTGATGGAATCACAGCAAGAATCCACCAGCGTTAAAACCATTGACCAGCATACGCATGACACAGACCGCCTCTCAGAACTTGAAACAGAGTTGGTAACGGTCAATCGAAAGCTCAGCGTGACCCGTAAGAATATCGGTCACTATCAGCAACTGGCTGCACAAATGCTCAGGACTAACCCTGAAAGGTTCGGGCCTGAAGTGGTGAAGCTGCTGGAAAACATCATCACTGCAAAGGTGATGCATGACCATCCAGAGTTATTCGATGAACTCCACCAGCTTGAGCAGCGTGCTGAACAGATTTCTAAAGAGGTGGGCGCTTAATGAATGACAACATCATCAAATGGCGAGATGAATCTGATCTCAGTCGTGGCTTCGTGATTGACCTCAACACTGTATCAACAGGTCAGCTCTTCAAATGCGTCTATGCCGAACCTCATTTACTCGTGAACGCTTTCAGTGATGCTTTCCTCTTGATGCGCTTTTCCCCGGAAGAAGCTGAAGAACACGCCAATGAACTCTACGCAACAACACGTGACCAGATGGATCAGTTTATTGACCGTCTCCGCTCAAAACCTTATGTACAAAATCCCTGCAACCACGGACAAACACACTAATGAACCTTGCACCCATCAACTTTAATGTACCGACTAACTTCGATGACCCAGAGAGCTTAAAACTACGCGAAGCCCGTGTAAAATCTCTGGCTACTCTCGCAGCCAGTGAACGTAAACCTGACCCCGCTGACACTGTGACCTACCGAACCGATTGGGACGCAGAAACAGGGCGTATCAAGCAAGTCCCGATCAACCAGTTGGACACAGACTCTGAACGTGCTGACAGACTCCAGGCTGAGGCAGAACTCTTCAACGCTGTGCAGAAAGAGATTCAGCAGCAGAAATCTCATGAGGAACAGGCTGATTTCAATGACCTGTACCCATCTGAAAAGCGTCTGGCTATTGAGCGTCGCTACACACCGATTATCCAGAAACTCGCCGCACAACATGAAGAACTTTGTGACAAGGTCGCAGAATTTGAAGACGATCAGACCCGTTACCGTTCTAACCTTCAGGCTCAGTATGCATTCGGGCTAAAACACCCGGATGTGAAGACGGTGGACTGTGCTGGTGGTCACCACTTTAATGAAATGATTAAGACTGGTGGCCTGCATATTGAAGGCTACAAACTGGTTGAGAGACGATCTCTGGGCGGGCGTGTACAGATGGTTAACGGTGCTGCTGTTAGTACACCAGGATCATCTCGCTTGGTCTTCATCCCTGTAGCCGTTGAAAGCCTTATGTCCTATGCGAACAGTCCAGAGGCTCAGGCTCATTCGCAAGGGCTTTACGATGCAGAGCTACAACGCCTAATCAATCGACGTAAGAAAGTCGCTGTAGAACTCACTGAAGCGAAGCAGGCAGCTCGGACAGCTCTGGATTCAATTCCCACCTTTGAGCAACTGATCAGCGATGCTGTTAAACGTGCGAAAAAGTAGCACTCACACAATTAAGACCCCTCCTTAAGCTCTGGTTATCGCCAGGGCTTTTCTTTTATCTAAAGGTAAGAAGACCAATGGCTAATCAGGTAGTTGACGAATTTATTATTTCACTTAGCTTTTCAGAGAAGGTGCTGGCTGGCCTGACTAAACTTGAAAAGCAGATCCTCCCAATCGCTACGAGAATGGAGAAGAGACTGGACAAAGTCTTCTCAAAAGATCGCAGCAAACTCATGAACCCGACTTTCAGGGCTATCGAGCGCCGCGCACAGACAGCATCACGTAATATCAACCGTTCTCTGACAGGTGCGTTTAACATTGGTAATGCTGGGAATGGAATGTTCCGTTCTTATGAACAGGAGGGTAGAGCAGCAGCGCGAAACGTTTCCCGTATGATGCAGGCTGCATATCGAACACAGCCTCGTGTGACCATTCCACCTGTAACAACACCCCCAAGAAACAGACCACCAGTTAATGCGCGTGATCGTATTAACACTGTGGCTGAACGTGCACGCACAAGCTCTCTGTATGGACGCCTACAGCTACGTGACGATGGTTCAGCTGAACGCTACAACTCACGTTTACAGCTTCTCCAGATGCAGCATACAGCGTCTGAGAACCTACGCGGATTTCAGTCAAATCTTCGTCGCCTCAACTTTGAGTTTTCACAGCAGCTCAGAGTAGCGTCACAGGCTCGTGCTTCACAGCGTCTTGCTGCAATGGAATCAAGCAACCTCGGATCAGCGTTTGGCGGTATCTCATCAGCAGCAATCCCCCTCGTTGGTGCTCTGATGTCTGTACAGAAAGCTGTTCAGTTTTTTAATGACAGCATCGAAGAGGGTGCGAAGCGTCAGCAGGCTGCAACTATGTCTCAGGTAGCATACGGTTCGAAGCAGGAAGCTCTACGCATGACGATCAAAGCTGATGAAGTCGCTAATCAGTATGGCCTTGATACGGTGACAGTACGTCAGCAGATGGCTCAGATGCGCATGACCATTCCAAAGTCATTCGATAACGACAAACTCGCTAAGTTCTTCGGTGATGAGTCCGTTTTTGCGCACACAACAGGCATGAACAACGACTCTGTATACCGTCTCAATTATGCTATGCAACAAATTGCCGCGTCTCCCAAACTGAACGGACAGGACTGGTTACAGGTGGTTAACGCCAGCCCTGCGTTAGTCTCCAGGCTGGCTGATACACTCGGTGTAAAAGACTCTGCTGATGTAAAAGCAAAGCTGAAAGCCATGAAGGGATCAGATATCGCTGAACTGATGATGAAAGCGATGCAACCAACTCCCGAACAGGTGAAGATGGCTCAGCACAATATCCTTGCTGCTCGTGGTCGTATGTACAACGCTGAAAAATACGCGATGGATAAAAATTTCCGTGGTTTCAGCTCACACCTTTCAACTCTGTATGACTCCCTTGCCAGTTCACTGAACAACTCTGGTGGACTGTTTGAACGTGGCGGTCAGGCTATCGGCTGGTTCATCGACCGTCTGAACCATATCACCAAGACGCTCGACAATATCGGCATGAACGTTGACGGGTATTTGACCCTGTTTGAAGATAAGTGGGATACCTTTTACAGCACTCTGTCACCATCGACACAGAAAGCCCTCGACACTGTGAGAGATCAGTTTAATACCTTTTTCAACTGGCTAATTGTGACCGCTACGGCTGCACTTGGTCTCGGTGGTCTGAAACTTGGTGGACGTCTGCTCGGTGTGGGTCGTGCTGCTGGTGGCACTGCTGAGGCTGCTGCTGAAGGTGGCGCAACTTCTGTGATGGGTAGTACAGCAGGCAAAGCATTCGGGATCGCTGCTGCTGCATACATTGGCGTTGAACTCGGTAACCTGATCTTTGATAAGTGGATTCCAGAGTTCCAGAAATTCGCTAACAAGGAATGGGGATGGGGTGGTGCATCTGGTACTGAAACCACACATGGTGGCAACACACTTAAAGATAGTCCTGTTGATTGGCTGTTCACTAAGATCGGTGATGTGTGGGATGGATTAGGTAAAGGTGGTCTGAAAGATCCTGCTCTTGCAGGTTACAACCCATACGCACAGCAGAGTCAGTCAGCATTGTTAGCCCAGAAGCCTATCCAGTTTGCACCTCTACGCATTGAAGTAGTCTCAAATGGACAGCTCAACGTTGCTCTCCCAGATGGCTCTATCCAGCGTGTGGCACTCGACACATACAACCAACAGCACGAACTCCAGATGATGTCTGCAACTGGCCTTGCTGGTTCATGGCAATCACCCGGTAACAATGCTGGCTGGAACCCTTCTTTACTAAAGAAAACTAACTAACTTTGTCGTATCTAAGGCCGCAACTTATCGTTTAAAGGTAACGTAAGTTAGCGGCTACAACTAAGGTTTCAATACGGTAATCGGTTGACGACTTCGTCAGTATTAGAATACTATTACTACTGGAGTAGTAGATTCAGGCTACCCTTAACGTGACTACTGAAGTAGCACTTACTTTAGCGATTTGTTGGCAGCCAATGCTTCCGAGTCGCGTGATGATACAACTGATATTGAGATTTATTTCCTACATCTCCCTTGAGGAGAAGAGAGGATCTATACTATGAACTTCGACATGCGTACTGAACAGAACTGTGCATCGTTCTTTAACCCTGAGACTAAGGCTCTCGTAATTGTTGATTCGTTTGACAACCGTGAGTTTGACGTTCGTGCAGGAACGTTGTCAGCAACTGAATTTTTAGGCACAATTAATGCCTCTAATGACGATGAGTTAAATGCCAAATTAGCTCGAATGACGGCCGATTACATATGATTACGAAGCAGCAAATTGAAGATTTAGAAGCAGACCTCAACGATATCCTTCAAGAGGAGCGTGCGAAGATGAGGTTAACTGTACATTTTGCTGTAGATCGGGTTAATGACCCCCGTAATTCACCAGCTATAGCTTTGGCTGAACTTCGCACGATTTTTACTACTTTCATCGACAGACATCTCAAAGAAATTTTACTTGAGAATGAAGGGTTTAAATTCACAATCAGATGTGGTCAATCAAACATTTGCATACCGTGTATCATTGAGCATCAGTATGATATAGGCGCAAAATGGGTTGTACAGCAAGTAATGACAGTAATGCGCAACCCTAATTTCAAAGCTTATCATGGCGATAAAGTTTTTGACATTTAAGTTAAAACAATGAGTTGCTGTTATCTCATCATCCTGTAGATTGCTGTCACAGGGTTTTTTATTGCTCAAAGCTCACCATCTGATACGCTGAAACTACAATGACCTGAAAAGCCAGCATTAACGTACACTCTGTGACCGTGGCTATCATACACACAGATCAGGTCATTGTTTTCATCCCTGTACTGTCCCTTAAGCTGTGCAGCTTCAGCAAGATTGCTCAAACCCACCAGCAGCAAAACCCCGATCAGTATACTTTTCATTCTTCACCCTTCACCCAATTAGGGGCGTCAGCCATTAACACGTGATTCGGTGTGTGACCTTTCCCATTGGTAAACCGTACTTCTGAGTACCCCATAACAGGCAGTAGCTCCAGATCTCTGGCACCATCAATAACCCTGTCCAGTGGGTAATCGTGGAAGACAAGCCCATTGTGGAAATCAATCTTACACACCTTCCTTGCTGTATCGACTGTGATAGTGCGGATCATACGCTTAATGATGATTTGCGCTTCTACACGATCTTTTTTAACAGTCAAATCCAGATGATTGATCGTATCCAGCTTGCTTGACTGGTCACGCTGGTGGGCCTCAGCAACAGCCTTTTCAGCTTCCTTGATCTGTTTGTTCAGTCCACGTAACTCACCAGCAATTGACTCTGTGTCATCCGTTAACATAGCCAGCTTAACAAGCCTCTCCCGCTGCTTCTGTAGCATTTCAAGCTCAGACTGAAGGCTACCTATTACCTTACTGTTATCGCTGCTCAGATTGAGCCTGTGAGCGTTGTAAAGCAGCCCCTGAACCAGTGCTTTATCAGTCTGTAACCGGGATATCCCCTTAGCGTTGCAGCGGCCTTCGTATTTCATTGAACATCTGTAGTTACCCGACCGTTTATCAGTAACGCCAGTAACGATCATGATGAAGCCACACTCTGAACAGCGCATAACGCCTTTGAACAGATTTGTCAGCAGTGGCTTGTCTGATGATGGTCTGCGGCCTGAGCCTTCTTTGAGTTGCTGTGCAGCGAAGAATTGTTCTTGTGTGATAATAGCGGGGTAGTAGTCGGGGATTTCCTGCACACCTTTGACAACCATTGACTTAGAAGGCACTTTGTAGCCAATCACCGCCCGATTGCTCAGAAGCTCAGTTACAGACGATTGAGACCACACTCCAGCCTTTGACCTGAACTGATTGAGAGTGACGAATCCTTCTTCGTTCATCTGTCTGGCTATCTTCACATGGGACAGACCATCAAGACGTAGTTGGAAGACCCGCTGAACAGCTTTTACGTTTTCGGGTATCTGTTCGAACTCTGTACCGTTTTCAGAGACCTTCAACCACGCTACACAGCGACGAGACATAATCTTGCCCGTTGATTCTGCTTCTCGACGTTTGTTAGCCCACGCTGACTGAAGCCTCTTTGACTTGGTCAGACTCTCTTCGTGCGCACGTTCCATAACAAGCATGGCCTTGATCATCGACAGGCTGTCTCTCAGTGATTCTTCCTTGTACCAGCTTCCATCCACCAGCGTGACCACTTCAACGCCTGCTCTCAGTATTTTCCTGAGTTGTTCACCAGCCTTATCAATGTCCTGCCTTGAATCCCTGTCCAGTGACTCTACAAGCAGCACTGAGCCACGTTCAATATAACCAGACTCGACAGCAGCCAGAAACTCACTGAACGCACCAGATTTAGCATTAGCACCAGAGTAGCCACTGATCCCCAGATCCTGAAAACGCATGTGTTCATCCAGAACATAACCGGGATTATGTTCCAGCCATGAATTTATGAGTCTGCTCTGTCGCTTGGTGCTGTCACCGGTTGATTGCTGTTGGGTTGAGAACCTGACATAAGAAATGGCTTTTGGCATGAGATAACCCTGCATAGTCTGCTGATCCGGAGTGTATCATAAGGCAGGTTATATCAGCATCACGCGATTGATGCCGCGTGCCAGCAGGCCGCGGTTCAGCGCCCGCTCAGCCTCGCCTTTGGCAAAGAACGCGGGATGGCGCACCTCCACCCCGTAATCAAAACGGCGCGGCAGGCTGTCGAGAAAACGCCACAGGTCATCGAGCTGCGGCGGGGAGAAGCTGGCAGGCAGC